>OMFO01000352.1_pt1 | contig 27723 bp, 20 predicted proteins | sample 1645611 | NCBI WGS metagenome assembly OMFO01 (sample SAMEA103958147, study PRJEB25191) | human gut metagenome | biome: human-associated habitat [ENVO:00009003]; feature: intestine environment [ENVO:2100002]; material: feces | place: Germany | collected 2013/2015
TGGGCTACGAGGAGTTCCGCGAACGCCTGGCCGCCTACCTGACCCACTACAATGAAACCAGGATCAAGAAGTCACTGGACTGGATGAGCCCCGTGCAATACCGCAGAAGTCTTGGACTGGCCGCCTGACCGTCCAAAAAACATCCGCACCCCCTCCGTGCGATCATGGACGATGCGCTCCGCCTGCGCCATCGCATGATTCCGTACCTCCACACCATGAACTGGCGCGCATCCCGGACAGGCCTTCCCCTGGTGGAGCCCATGTATTGGGGATCGCCCGACATCGACGCCGCATACCACGTTCCCAACGAATACATGTTCGGCACCGAACTGCTGGCCGCGCCCATCACGGAACCGATGGATAAATCCTCCCGACGGGGCAAGGCCGACGTATGGCTGCCGCAGGGCGACTGGTTCGACTTCTTCACCGGGCGCCGGTATAGCGCGTCTTCGCCCAACGGACGGCGCATGACCGTCTGGCGTCCGCTCGACGGAATTCCCGTGTTCGCGAAGGCCGGCGGCATCGTGCCGATGCAGCCCCTGTCCGAGGGGGATTCCATCAACTCCGTCGACAACCCGCAGCATCTGGAGATCATCGTCTTCCCCGGAGCGGACGGCGACTTCACGCTGATGGAGGATTCGGGACATTACTCTCGGCAGATCACCCCGGCGACCACCGCGATCACCTATCGATGGCGCAAGGACGGCGCCACATCCGCACTCACGGTATCGCCAGCCCAGGGAGACGTTCACGCTCTGCCGGCCCGGAGAACATGGGATTTCCTGTTCCGAGGCATTACCGACAGCGACATATCCGTACAGGCCGACGGCGCATCCGTCGATTCGGATCGCCGGTATGATGCCGAAACCCTCACATTGCAGGTAACGGTCGCCGACGTATCCACCCGCAGCGAGATACGTGTCACCATCGGCGACACGACGATGGCCCCCGATCCCCGCATGGAAGACGTCTTCGACATCCTTCGGCATGCCGAAATGCGATATCTGACCAAGGAACAGGCTTATGCCGCCATAGCGGAGAACGGCATCGACGCATTGGCCACGATGGATTCACTCGAGCACGTCAGCGGGCCGGACATGGAAGATTGCTCCGATTCGCATATGCCGAGCGCCGTCCGTCAAGCGCTGACGGAGGTGCTGCTCCGATCCTAGCCCGCATGTCGCCTCTCCCGGAATACGCCACGGGAGAGGCGACAGCAGCCCGTCACAGACCCATGTCCAGGCGAACGCCGGGCCGTCAACACGTCGAGGCACGACGCACCAGATCGTAGGAGGTCACATACGTGCGGAACGGATCCGCCGACCCCTCGATGCGCGCGATCAGCATATCCACGGCATGTCGCGCGTAATCATCCACATGCGGGTCGATCGTCGTCAATCCGGGCATGCAGTACTCGGCATCCGGCACGTTGTCGAACCCAATGACCTGCATATCCTGCGGCACGCGCACGCCGCGCCGCTGCAGCTCATGAATCACCCCGATGGCGAGCGCGTCGTTCAGGCACATGACCGCATCCGGACGCGGCGCATCCGGATCGTCCAACAGCCCCGCCACCGCATCGCGGCCGCCGGACTGCACCCAATCCGCGTTACGGACCAGCCGCCAATCGACCTGCAGGCCACGCTCCTCATGGGCCAACACATAGCCGCGGGTACGCATCGTGCTGGTGGTTTCGGGCCGCGACTCGCGGTCGGCATCCGGGCATGCGTTCTCCGCGGTGCCGCCGATCAACGCGATCCTACGGCATCCCGAATCCAGCAGCGCCCCCACCGCGGTGCGTACGGCCTCCACGTTCGGCATCGTGACCCAATCGGCCAGTCCCTGCGTATCGTAATCGCCCACAATCACCAACGGATACGGCTGGTGCAGTATCGTGCGATCCGTGATCGGCGAGCCCATGAAGAAAATCCAGCCGTCCGCGGCCAGCTTCTTCGTCTCCGGGATCGCCTGCGCCAAGCCGCCGGCGCTGTTGTAGGTATCGGTGATCACCGCGTACCCGCGGGAACGTGCCGCCGCCACGATGCTGTCGGCGAGATAGGGCATGAACGGCTGGCAGAAATCGGTGATGGCCAGTCCGATGAGCTTCGTGCCGCCGGTTTTCATGGCGCGGGCGGACACGTTAACGCGGTATCCGAGGCGTTCGATGGCATCCTGGACACGCTGGCGCGTCTCCGGGCGCATACTGCCGGTGTTGTTCAGCACATTCGACACCGTTTTGATGGAGACGCCCGTCTCGCGCGCCACGTCGGTGATGGTCACCCGTTTCGCCACAGCACCCCTCTCGTCGCACCATCGGGCATGTTCCGCACGGTTCAGGCGGAACGCCCGTCTGATTCCAGCATAACGCGTTTTCCCCGGCCGGTCCGGTCCCTTCCGCCCGGCCCGGGAAGCAAGGGCCGTGCGATCCGTCCTTCTCCGGAACGGACCGCGCGGCCCATCGCGTCACTTGATGTGCAGGGCGGTCCAACTCACCGGCGGCAGGGAGACGCGGACCACGCCGGACTCGGCATCGTACATGGCCGACCCGTTGGCGTGCGGGGTCACACGGTTCTGGTCGTAGAGCGTATTCGCGGCGAACAGATCGTCGTCGTGCAGCGTCTGCGCCTCGACGGATGCCGGCTGCGCGCCGTCCTGCAGCCTGATCTCGAACTCGGCGGTCGCCTCGAGCGAACGGTTCACCGCAAACACGGCGAGCGAGCCGTCGGCGCAGCGCACGGCCACGGCGTTCACGCCGTCGACCTCGCCATAGCGCGGCGTATCCACGGTGCCGGCGGACAGCTTCGGCTCCAGCACGGTGCCGCCCTTGGCCAGGCGCGCGGTCACGGAGAACGGGTGGAACGTGGTCTGGCGCCAGGCCGGGCCGCCCGGCTCCGTCATGATCGGGGCGATGACATTGACCAGCTGCGCCAGGCTGGCGGCGCGCACGCGGTCGGCGTTCTTGAGCAGCGTGATCATCAGATCGCCGAACACCACGGCGTCGGCGGCGGTGTAGATGTCCTCCAGCAGACGCGGGGCCACCGGCCAGTTGCCGATGCCCTCGGGGGTCTTGCTCGGCTCCTCACCCTGGTACCAGACATTCCATTCATCGAACGAGATGTACACGTCGTGCGCGCTCTTCAGATGGGCCTTGGTGGCGTCGATGGTGGCGGCCACGTCCTTGATGAAGCCGTCCATATCCACGCCGGAGGCCAGGAAGCTGGCCATGTCGCGCGTGCCGTCCTCCTTGAAGAACGGCTGGTAGTAGGCGTGGCAGGAGACGAAGTTCACGTTCTCGTAGGTCTTCTCAAGAACGGTCTGCTCCCACTTGCCGAAGGTCGGCATGCCATGGGCGGAGGAGCCGCACACCACCAGTTCCACGTCCGGATCGATCTGGCGCATGCCGGCGGCCACGGAGGCGGCGAGCATGCCGTAGTCCTCGGCGGACTTGTGGCCGAGCTGCCACGGGCCGTCCATCTCGTTGCCCAGGCACCACATGCGGATATCGAACGGCTTGTCGGCGCCGTTGGCGCGGCGACGTTCCGACAGCTCGGTGCCGCCGGGCACGTTCGCGTACTCCAGCAGGTCCAGGGCCTCCTGCAGGCCGCGCGTGCCCAGGTTGACGGCCTCCATCAGCTCGTTGCCGCCGGTGGCCTCAAGCCATTCGGCCATCTCGTGCAGGCCGAATTCGTTGGTTTCGGTGGAATGCCAGGCCAGATCGAGTCGACGGGGACGTTCCTGCTTGGGGCTGATGCCGTCCTCCCAGCGGTAGCCGGACACGAAGTTGCCGCCCGGGTAGCGGATGGTGGTGGCGCCGAGTTCCTTGACCAGGTCGATGACGTCCTTGCGGAAGCCGTGCTCGTCGGCGGTCGGGTGGTCGGGCTCGTAGATGCCGGTGTACACGCAACGGCCAAGGTGCTCGACGAACGAACCGAACAGACGATTGTTGACCGGAGCGACCTCAAAATCGTCATCGACGACGAGACGTGCGGTCAGATGGTCCTGCTGGGGCATGGGATTCCTTTCTACATATCTGCATGCACTCTGCATACGTGACACGTATCCATACAACGATGTACCGCGGAGGCGCGGGCGACCGGGGACATCCGTGTGACAGCCACCAGTGTAGTACAACCTTGTACTGACTGCCGGAAGGCGTGGCGCAGAGACGGCTGAGACCTTTTGGCGCACCACTGCAGCAAAAAAGATCCCAAGAAGTCGAATTACAGTCCCATCCGACGCATAGCCACCGTGAACATACGGCAAAAGGCATCAACCACGTCACCCGTCCACCCGCTACATTCACAAGCAGTACCGCCCACTCTGCATCATTCGCATATGCAAAGGCCGCGAACCGTACGATGACGGTTCGCGGCCCCCTGACATGCCATTAGGCCACCCGGCTCGCACCGGCTGTTCGGCCTGCCGGCTCAGCCCTCGCGCTTGGGCGCCTGGCTGGCCACGCGGGTCAGGCGCGGCGGGCGGCGCGTGGACACGAACAGCGGCTGCACCTCGACCAGCGGGTTGTACGGCGCCAGGCCGAACCACTTGACCGGGGAACCGGCCACGCGGCGGATCGCGTACTTGATCTGCAGCGAGAGGGCGCCACGGCCGGAGACCTTCGACTCGGGCATCAGCGCCTTGTGGATCACCACGTAGCGGATGGTGCCGATGCCGGGATCGGCGTCAAGCTTCGGGTAGATCGACTGCTGGTTCGGCAGCTCGCCGGTCTTCTCCAGATCGTGCATGATCTGATGCAGGTAGGCCGGGATGGACTGCGAGACCTTGAAGCCGAGGCGGATGCGCACACGGAACAGGTAGTCGGTACCGAAGCTCTCGACCGAATACTCACGGGTGAACGGCTCGTCGGTGGTCTCGACGGCCACCGCCCACCATGCGCGGGCGCGCTTGGGGTGGTCGGCGAAGATCGAGAAGAAGATGTCCGTATCGAGACGCTTCAGGTCCGGATCGCTGGTCAGGTAGACGATGTTGTCCGCGAACCGGTGGATGCGGCTATCGCCGTGCAGCTTGTCCAGCGCGGGGAGGAAGTCCTTCGGCATCATGTGCCGACGCTGCGAGCGCTCCAGCTTGGTGCCCTCGTTCCACGTGTACATGATCATGAGGATCGCCAGCGTGAGCAGCAGCGTGAACCAGCCGCCGTGCAGGAACTTGGCCATCGAGGCGGCGAAGAACAGGACCTGGATCGCCAGGAACACGATGGTGAACACAACGGTGCCGAACTTGTTGCTGCGGTGCCACAGGTAGATGCCCAGCAGGATCGTGGTGGTGATCATCGTGATGGTCAGTGCCAAGCCGTAGGCCGCCGAGATATGTTCCGAATCGCGGAACAGCAGCAGCACGGCCAGCGTGGCCACGCACAGCACCACGTTGACGACCGGAATGTACAGCTGGCCGCGGGGACGGGCAGGGTAACAGACCTGCAGATGCGGCATCCAGTTGAGGCCGGTGGCCTCGGAGACCATGGTGAACGCGCCCGTAATCAGCGCCTGGGAGGCGATGATGCCGGCGGTGACCGACAGCACGACGGCCACATAGCGCACGTTCGGATCCATCATCTGGAAGAACGGGTTGATCCCCTCGGCGTCGGCCAGTTCGGGGTTGTTCTGGTTGCGCAGCATCCACGCGCCCTGGCCGAAGTAGTTGAGCACCAGCGCCACCTTGATGAACGGCCAGGTGAAGTAGATGTTGCCGCGGCCCACGTGGCCCATATCCGAGTACAGCGCCTCGGCGCCGGTGGTCGAAAGGAACACGGTGCCCATCAGCGCCAGACCGGTGGCGTTATTCGGACTGAACAGGAACTTGATGCCGTAGTACGGGTTGAGTGCGGCGAGCACGGACCAGTCGTTGCTGATGGCTACCACGCCGACGATCGCCAGGAACGCGAACCAGACCATCACCACCGAGCCGAAGACCTTGCCGATCGATTCGGTGCCGCGCGACTGCACGGCGAACAGGATCACGATGATCACCGCGGTGATCATCATCGTCAGATCCTTGTTCTCGGTGAACAGATGCTCCAACGCCGGCAGCGTCTTCAGGCCTTCGACGGCGGACGAGATCGACACGGCCGGCGTCAGCACCGAGTCCGCCAGGAAGGCCGCGCCGCCGAGCATGGCCGGTATGACGAGCCATGCGCCGTATTTGCGAATCAACGAGTACAGAGCAAAGATGATTCTGCAGAAACGGACATCCAAACATCCCAATTCACATCACACATGACCGATTCTCCAGAATCGGACACACAGAACACATTTTTCGGAACTCAGACGTCCGATTCGGCAGAATCGGACACATGTGCACAAGTCGGATGATGAGCACGACTATCGACGGGCGTTCGCCGGTTGTGGACGCCGCTGAAATCGATGCGATCCACACCGGGCACACGCATGAAGACGCACAGTATCAACGCGTGGTATCGCCTGGCACCAGTGTCATGGGAATAAGCACGTTCGGCTCGAACGGCTTGGGGATGTTCTTGCGTGAAGCGTTAGCCGCGGCCACTTCCTCATTGGCAATCGCCTGCACGATATGGTCGGCCGCCGACTGTGCGATCGCCGAGAAATCCTGCGCGACCGCGGTCAGCTTCATGCCGGCCAAATCAGTCAAATACGTACCATCGTAGGCAACGATCTGCAGCTCGTCAGGAATGGAAATTCCACGGCCCAACGCTTCGCGCACGCAGAACGATGCACCAATATCGGAACTGACCACGGCATCGACGCCGTCGGTCGTCACCTTGTCGAGCGCATTGCTGACCGCACGATGATAGCCGGCAAAATCCATCACTTCGCCAGCTTCAACATACTCGTATTTCACGCCTGCGGAGGTCAATTCCTGTTCCAACGTGAGGTAGTAGCGCACCGTCGGGAACGTGGTCTTTCCCAAATCGAACGGTCCTTCCTCGACTTCTCCGCGCGCAGCCAAATCGAAGAATTGATCTCGCGGACCGCCAATCATCACCACATGTTTGGCACCATTGCGGATCAGCATCTGCGCAATCAATCGCCCACCCTGCTCGTGGTCGGATCCGATTGACGAAATACCGTCTCCAAGCACACGGTCGAACGCGACGATCGGGCGATGAATCGACGTCCAATAATCGCCGGGATGCGAAGTGTGCGCACACATGACGATGCCGTCCATCATGTGCCGACGCAACATGTCGACATACTGGATTTCGCCATCCGCCTCATCTGCGGTAGAGCACAGCATAGTGCGTAATCCTTGCGCGGCGAGTGCATGCTGCAGATGTGCGGTAAACGTCGCAAAGAACGGGTGGCGGATGGTAGGCACGATGACGCCGACCAGATTCGTGCAATCATGATACAGATTGCGGGCAAGCTCGTTCGGCACATAATTGAGGGCTTGCATGGCTTTGCGCACACGTTCGCGCATGTCATCAGACACGTACCCGTTGCCGTTCACCACCAGCGAGACGGTGCTCAGAGACACCCCGGCCTTCTTCGCCACATCGCGCATGCCGACCATGATCGCACCTTCCCCGTTATCACTGTTCTATCGTTGTATGCTCACGTGCTTACCACGAAATATTACATTCATTTACATTCTCTCGAACCTGTTCGACAGTCCGGCAACGAAATACAGCTTCTTAGTGTCGACTCCTGCGGAGGCGAAGGCCTTCAGCAGCGGCTTGGTCTGGTCGAATGCAATCACCAGCGTTGCATCCGGACTGGCGGCCTTGATGGCGGTGGCGCTCAGATTTCTTTCACGTTACTCAGCGACCGTCCGTGTAACGTGAAAATTACGCCGGATTGGCAAGCAGCGCAATGCCGAAACCGGCGGCCACGCAAATGAGAGGCACCGCGACGGTTGCTATTCCATAGCCCAGAGCCAGCGTAAAACGACGCTGGCGAATCAATGAAACCACTTCGTTGAGCGCCGTGGAGAATGTTGAGAAACCACCGAGAAATCCGACAACGAACATCATGACCGTGTCCATATCCACCGATTGCGAATAGTAGGACATCATGGCGATGCCCGCGCATAGCGAGGCGACGCCGTTGATGACGAGCGTGGATAGCGGGAAGTTGCGGTTCGTTCTTCGATTCTCGCGGTTCCAGCCTCGTTGAATTGACACGTCGAGCACGTAACGGGCCATGGCTCCCAGACCGCCGAACAGACAGATCATCCACATCATCAGCGCACCTCCCCGGTAGTCGGGTCGGCGACAAGCGAAATCTCCGCAGTGATCGGTTTGGGCTCGAAGCTGGGTGGAAGCGGGTTGGCCGGCTGCTGGATTGGCTGCGACTGCTGCTGGGGCTGCTGGATTGGTTGCGACTGCTGAATCGGCTCGGGCAGCTGCCCCAAGTCTGAAGTATCCGGCTCGCGCAACAACGGCTGCGATGACTGTGTCAGCTGAGGAACGACCAGCGGAGGAATCTGCGGAACGTGGCCTGTCTGCATAGGCTGGCTGGCGGTCGGCGGCACGGTTGGCGTTTCGACTCGCGGAACCTGTCCCGTCTGTGCAATCTGCTGGGCCGTCTGCGCGGCTTCCATTGCGGCCTGCGCGGCTTCCATTGCGGCCTGCGCGGCAGAACGCGCCACGTCGGCCACTTTCACATGGCGTACGCCCTGCGTGTCCGATTCGGCAGAATCGGACACGGAAACAGCTGAAAACGCACCCCGAACCCGCTTTCGAGTACTCCGTGACAGCAGTGCCTGCATCAGAACCACGCCGGCGGCGGCAGTGAGCAAACCGCCTGCAAAATTTCCCGCAAGATAGCCAAGCGCACTGGCGATATGCCGCTCGTGCAGACCTTCCATCGTTTCCAGCATCACGCCGGACATCGTCGAAAGCCCGCCGAGCAAGCCGAGCCCAACGCCACGGCTGACAACCTGCCGCACCCGGCGACGCAGCCACGAAGCGGTCGCCATGAATTCGGTCAGCATCGCGAACAGGAAGCAGGCGACCATATTCGACACAAACGTGCCCACAACGAATGGCGCCCCGCTGACCGACGGCAGGAGCATATCCAACGCATGCCGACAGCCGACTCCAACAAATCCACCGACGAACACCACAACATACATCAGTCCGTCGGCGAGCGGATTGAACCGCGCCTGCATACGTTTCATCGGTGCCAGGGGAATCGTAGGCGGATTCATGGTGTTAGCGGCGGGCGCGGTTGCACCAGCATGCGTCACCTCAACAGCGTCGATTGCCTGCGTGATGGGATGCGAGTCCTCACCCGCAGTCACCACGTCTCCCGGCGATTGTTCTTGCGATTCCATTGCGCTCCCCCTGTACTGGCCTTCCGCGGACAGCGTTGTTCCGCCCATAGGCCGTGCAACAACGAGCTGGGCCGCGGTTGCCGCCTTCCTAACGCATATGAGTTTACACGGAGCGCCAACGTATGCACCCTGGATGTCCGATTCCGCAGATTCGTACATCCAGAGTCCAGCCGAATTCAGCCAGGCTCAGTCAAGCCGGGCATCACACAGCCGCCGCATCGCAGGTCGCACCTCGCGCTCCTCCTCGCCACTGAACAGCACCACCAGATAGTCGCCGGCACGCAGCCGTGTATCGCCGCGCGGCACGATCTCGCTTTCGCCGCGACGCAGGCCGATGATCAGGCACCCAGACGGCCAACGCACGTCACGCACCCGCTTGCCGTCCGCAATCGCTCCCATTTCCAATGGCAGTTCCATAATGCCGCTGCCCACATGGCTTGCGATCGCCATCTGCATGCCTTGCGCGCGCACGTACCGCTCCAGCAACTCCCCATAAATCGGTTTGGTGCGCAGCAAATCGGACACCAACAGCGCGACGAAAGCGACGGCCGCGACCGGCAGCATGTGCGTCAACGTTCCAGACATCTCCACAGCCAACAGAATCGACGTGATCGGCGTTTTCACGGACGCGGCGAGCGTGCCCGTCATCACGCACACCGCAAACACCGCCACTGCGTCGGATGGCAGATCACCGAATCGATGCAACACTTCACCGCAGATGCCGCCGGCCAACGAACCGACCGCAAGAATCGGCATGAAAATACCGCCAGGCGCGCCTGAGCCGAAACTCGTGGATGTGAACAGCATCTTCGCCACGAACAGCAGACACAGCATTCCCAAGCCGACGCGCGCATGTTCGGCGGTATCAATCAGATTCGAGCCGCCGCCGAGCACATCGGGCAACCAGATGCCGACAGGCAACGCGATCGCAATCGCAATCATCGGGCGGCTCCATGCCGGCAGTTTGCCGTACAGCGTCTGGAAGCCAAGCAACGAGCGGTTCATCAGCGAACCAACCAAACCGGCCACCAATCCCAACGGAATCAGCCACACATACTCTTCCAACGACAGCTGACCGATATCACCGAAATCCAAAACCGGACGCAGACCGAAACAGTATTTTGAGACGAAATCGGCGGTCAGCGATGCGGCGGTGGCGCCCATCAGAATCGCAGGGGAAAAACTCCGATGCACCCCTTCCAAAGCGAACATCATGCCGGACAGCGGCGCGCTGAACGCGGCGGACAAGCCGGCCGCGGCACCGGCGGTGACCAGATAATGCTCCTGCATGTCCTCACGGCGGCGGCCGCGCAAACGGTGGGACACACACTGCGCGCCCGACGCACCAATCTGAATGGACGGCCCCTCACGGCCGAGCGACAGACCAAACAACGCGCCCAACAGTCCACCGACGAAACGGACTGGCAGAATCGTCTGCCAACGCATCTTCAAGCCGCATATCACCACGCCGTTGGTCTGCGGGATGCCGCTGCCACCAGCCATCGGCTCCTTGCCGACCATCCACGCGATCGCCAGCGCGGCCGCCACCGCGGCAACCGCCCACGGCGCAATCAGCCACGGGGTCTCGCGAATCCGCGCATATATCCAACGGGACGCATCCGTGCCGTATTCGATGCCGAGACGGTATACGACAACCAGCAATCCTGAAACCAGACCAATGACTATGCCGGCCGCCGCCATCTTCCACTTCAAGTGGTCGAATCGCGGAATCAGCCGGCGGATATCATGTGCCGCGTCGTTACCAGTCAAGCCGGGAAATTCGTTGCAGACGGTCAGTCGACCAGCGAATTGATCTGGATGACATGATCGCGCTGCGGACCGGTGCCGATCGCGGAGATACGGCAGCCGCTCAGCTCTTCCAAACGCTTGACGTAGGCCTGGCAGGTGGCAGGCAGCTCGTCGAAGGAGTGGCAGTTGGAGATGTCTTCATCCCAGCCGGGCATGGTCTCGTAAATCGGCTTGGCGGCGGCGAAAGCGGCCTGATCGGTCGGCATATCGTCGTGACGTTCGCCGTCCACGTCGTAGGCCACGCAGATCGGAATCTCCTTCAGGCCGGTGAGCACGTCGAGCTTGGTGAGCACGATGTCGGTCAGGCCGTTGACCTGGGAGGCGTACCGGTTGACGACTGCATCGAACCAACCACAGCGACGCGGGCGGCCGGTGGTCACGCCGAATTCGTGGCCCTGCTGACGCAGCCATTCGCCGGACTCGTCCAGCAGTTCGGTGGGGAATGGGCCTTCGCCCACGCGGGTGACGTAGGCCTTGGAGACGCCGATTACGCGGGTGATCTTGGTGGGGCCCACGCCGGTGCCGGTGCAGGCGCCGCCGGCGGTCGGGTTGGAAGAGGTGACGAACGGGTAGGTGCCGTGGTCCACGTCAAGCATGGTGGCCTGAGCGCCTTCAAACAGTACGGTCTTGCCTTCGTCAAGCGCCTTGTTGAGAATCAGGCCGGTGTTGGCCACGTACGGCTTGAGGCGTTCGCCGAGCTTCAGCAGCTCCTCGGTGGTCCGGTCCACGTCGATCGGACGACGGTTGTAGAGCTTGACCAGCATCTGGTTCTTCTGGTGCAGGCTGGCCTCCACCTTGTCGTGCAGATGGTCGGCGTTGAACAGGTCATGCACGCGGATGCCGACACGGTTGATCTTGTCCGCGTAGGCCGGGCCGATGCCACGGCCGGTGGTGCCGATCTTGTGCTTGCCAAGGAAGCGTTCAGTCACCTTGTCGAGTGTGCGGTGGTAGGGCGCGATGATGTGTGCGGCCTCGCTCACCTTGAGGTGGGAGCAATCGATGCCGCGGGATTCCAAGCCGTCGATCTCCTCGAAGAGCACTTCCGGGTCCACGACCACGCCGTTGCCGATCACCGGGGTGAGGTTCGGGTTGATGATGCCGGAGGGCAGCAGGTGCAGGGCGTACGACTCGTCGCCGACCACCACGCTATGGCCCGCGTTGTTGCCGCCGTTGAAGCGCGCGACGTAATCGACCTTGGTGCCGATCAGATCGGTAGCCTTGCCTTTACCCTCGTCGCCCCACTGAGCACCGATAAGAACAATTCCAGGCATGATGCACCTCCGCATTCGCACGATTCCGCCGGAAACAGACTACCTTACACCCTCTACCCTGCGAAGTTTCGTCTCACGCAGGGCGAGGCTGGGGGTGCGACGACCCGGAATGGGTGACGAATTTCTACTCGTACGAGGCGATGCTGTGACCAATCGCACAGCGCACAGGTTGAAGAACGGAGCCTAGAGGGCATGCCTCGCGCGATAATGAAGCCATGACGATCGCAACACCGGAACGCTATGCCGAAATGCTCGAGGCCGCCCGCCGAGGCGGTTACGCCTATCCAGCCATCAACGTAACCAGCTCACAGACGCTGAATGCCGCATTGAAGGGCTTCGCAGACGCCGAGTCCGACGGCATCATCCAGATTTCCGTGGGAGGCGCGGCTTACGTCTCCGGCATAGGGGTCAATGATCGCGTTACCGGCTCGCTGGCACTGGCGGCTTTCGCACATGAAGTGGCTGCGAAATACCCGAACATCACCATCGCTCTGCACACCGATCACTGCGCCAAGCAGTATCTGGATGAGTGGGCGCGTCCTCTGCTCGCGCATGAGGCCGATCAGGTGGCACGAGGCCAGGAGCCTACATTCCAGTCGCATATGTGGGATGGCTCCACCGTGCCGCTCAAGGAAAATCTGGACATCGCCGAGGAACTGCTCGACAAGTCGCAGAAGGCGCACACCGTGCTCGAAATCGAAATCGGCGCGGTCGGCGGTGAGGAAGACGGTCACTCCGCCGAAATCAATGAAAAGCTGTATTCCACTCCGGAAGATGGCCTCGAAGTCGCCCGCCGACTGGGTTTGGGCGAACGTGGCCGGTACATGGCCGCTTTCACATTCGGCAATGTGCATGGTGCCTACAAGCCCGGCGTGGTCAAGCTGCGTCCGTCGCTACTCGGCGACATTCAGGCGCGTGTGGCGCGCGCGGTGGCCGAAGGCGAGTTGCCTAGCGCGGCCGGCATAGTCGATTTCCCCAACGGCAAGCCGTTTGAGCTGGTGTTCCACGGCGGCTCCGGTTCACGCCCGGAAGAAATCGCCGAAGCTGTAAGCTACGGCGTGATCAAGATGAACATCGACACCGATACCCAGTACGCCTTCACCCGTCCAATCGCCGACCACGTGTTCGAGAACTACGACAAGGTGCTGAAGATCGACGGCGAAGTGGGCGAGAAGAAGTTCTACGATCCGCGTTCTTGGGGCCGTAAGGCTGAGGATTCCATGTCCGCCCGCGTGGTCGAGGCTTGCCGGCAGCTGGGTTCCGCGGGCAAAGCGCTCAAATAGCGCGTAGTTTTGCGATCGTGCGCGACACTTTCCCGGAAATAATGAAAATCATTGAAAATCAATGGAGCGGACAACGGGAGTCGAACCCGCCTCTAAAGCTTGGGAAGCTTTCATTCTACCGATGAACTATGTCCGCATGCCTTACGGCTGCTGCACCTCACGTGACGAGCATGCTCAGCCAAACGAGGCACGAATAGTTATCCTAGCACGTCACCTGCCGACGCGCGTGGAGTAGGTGGGCGGAGCGATCGGCGTGCCGTTCATTTCGTTGGCCATCTGCATGAGACGCGCTATGCGCTCATCGGTCGGCGGGTGCGTGGAGAACAAGCGCGAGAAACCGACCGCGGAGAACGGGTTGGCGATCATCATTGCGGAGACGGACTGGGTGCCGGCGGTTTTGCGCATCGGCGCGGTCTGTGCGCCGTAGGAAATCTTGTTCAGCGCGGAAGCCAGGGCCTCGGGATCGCCGGTGAGCAAGCTGCCGTCTTCATCGGCGTCGTATTCGCGGGTGCGGGAGATGGCCATCTGGATCAAAGACGCGGCAATCGGCGCGAGAATCACGCTCAGCAATGCGCCGATCAGGCCGAGGCCACCGGAACTATCGCGGTCGTCTCGCGAGCCGCCACCGAAATACATCAGCGAATAGCCAAGGTAGGAGATGACAGTGGCCATGGCAGAGGCGATGGCGGAAGTCAGGATGTCGTGGTTGTACACGTGCATAAGTTCGTGGCCCAGCACACCACGCAGTTCACGGGCGTTGAGAATCTGCAGGATGCCTTGGGTGCAGCAGACAGCCGCGTGCCGTTCGTTGCGTCCGGTGGCGAAGGCGTTCGGGCTCATGGTGGGGGCGATGTAGATGCGCGGCATCGGCTTGCCGGCCTTGGCGCTCAGTTCACGCACGATCTGGTAGATTTCCGGGGCTTCCTGTTCGCTGACTTCCCGCGCACCCATGGAGGCGACGGCGAGTTTGTCAGAGAACCAGTAGGTGCCGAACGTGGTAATCAGGCCGATGACGATATAGATGCTCAGGGTTTGCCGACTGCCGCCCGTGGCCCACCAAATCAGCATGATGATGGCCCACATCAGGGCAAACAGCAGCGTTGTCTTCAGGCCGTTGAAATGGCCGTGCACCCGTACTTTGGCATCCATAATGCACACACTAAAATCGCATGCTGAATGATTGCTGGATATACGCCGCGAGAAATGTCCCATATTCGCCCGGCCCGTCCGGCCCCGAGCCCGGCCGCGTCCGCACGGGGCGCGGCTGGGTGGACGAATGCCGGACGAATGCCGGACGGGCGTGGGCGGGCCGTCAGGCGTGGGCGAGCTCGCGCATCTGGTCGGGCTCGATGACCTTCTTGTGCTCGCGGCCTTCCTTGGCACCCTCGGCGCGCTCGAAAGCGTCGACCTTCTTCCAGCCGGCGAAGTCGATCGGGCGAATGCCGCGCTCGGCCAGCAGTCGGTCGATGGATTCGGGGTCGCGGTCGGCTGCCACACGGCCACCTTCAGCGGCCTTGGCCAGATCCTCGAGCATGTTGGTCACGATGGCGAGCGCATCGGACTTGGTGGAGCCGATCAGGCCCACCGGGCCGCGCTTGGCCCAACCGGTGGCGTACAGGCGGTCGCGCACTTTGCCGCCGTCGGCCTCGGTGGTGATGCGGCCGTCGCCGTTGGCGTTGGCCAGGTGGGCGCCGTGCTCGTCGTAGGTGATACCGGGAGCTTCGGCGGGCTTGTAGCCGATGGCGTGGTAGACGGCCTCGACCGGGTAGTCGGTGAACTCGCCGGTGCGGTGCATCTTGCCGTCGGCACCGGTTTCGGTGCGCTCCACGCGGATGGCCTTGACCTTGCCGTCCTCGCCGAGGATCTCGGTGGGGGCGGAGTTGAAGTGCACGTAGTACTTGCGGTCGGCCGGGTTGCCTTCGAAGTCGACGTCGCCGTCATCTTCCATGTCTTCGGCCATCTCGCGGACGGCGAACAGCTCCTCGACCATCTGGCGGGTGAGCTTGTCCTTGCCGGCCACCTCGATGGTCTCGTCGTCCAGATCGAAGTCGTCCTCGTTGATGATGAGCTGCACGCCGGGCAGCTTCTCCATCTCGCGCAGTTCCTGCACGCTGAACTTGGCCTGGGCCACGCCACGGCGGATGAACAGGTGGAGCACCTTGGCCTTGTTCTGGCCGATGCCCTCGTACACGTTGTCCGGAATGTCGGTCTTGGCCTTGAGGTCGTCGGCGTTGCGCATGAGTTCGCGGGCCACGTCCATGGCCACGTTGCCGCCGCCGATCACGGCGACGTTCTCGGCCGTAAGCGGCCATTCGCGGGCACCGGTGGGGTAGCCGTCATACCATTCGACGAACTTGGCGGCGCCGTACACGCCTTCAAGGTCGGCACCGGGCAGGTTCAGCGGCTTGTCCTTGACCGCGCCGGTGGCGAACAGCACGGCGTCGTAACGGGCCAACAGGTCGTCAAGAGTCACGTCCTTGCCGAATTCCACGTCGCAGTAGAGGTGGATGTTCGGGTTGTCGAGCGTCTTCTCAAGCGCGGAGGCGATGAACTTGATGGACGGGTGGTCCGGGGCCACACCGTAACGCACCAGGCCGAACGGCACCGGCAGCTTCTCGAACAGGTCGATGCGCGCTTCGGTGCCGAGGCCAAGTTCTTCGCCCAGCTTCTTGAGCTGGCGCAGGAAGATATCGGATGAGTAGACGCCGGCCGGACCAGCGCCAATTACAGCAATGCGGAGTTCAGTATTCACAGATTCAGTCACGCGCTCTAGCCTAACGCAAAGCCTTCCGTTGCAACAGAGGGCGAGTGGTGGGAATTCTGTGTATTAGGCCATAGTTTGTGCGTTTGGGAAACCTACGAGCACTGCTAATGTCAGATTATGGGTTTCCCTAATGTAGGATTATGGGTTTCTCTAATGTAAGATTATGATAATCAGTAATGTCGGATTATGGGAAAGAGGCATCGATGATTCCACGCGCGCTCGGGAAACAGGCCAAACAACTTGCGCAATGGTTTCCCGTGGTCTCTATTACCGGGCCTCGGCAAAGCGGCAAATCCACGCTGGCAAAAGCCATGTTCCCTGATTATGACTACGTGAATCTGGAAAATCCTGAGACACGCAAAGCCGCCATTGACGACCCGGTGGGATTCATTCGGCAGCGTCCTTCCAAGCTCATAGTGGATGAAGCTCAATATGCTCCTGATTTGTTCTCCATGATTCAAGTGGCTTCCGACGAACGTAGCGAACAAGGACAATATGTTCTCTCTGGTTCTCAAAATTTCCTACTACTCAAGCGTATTCAACAATCACTGGCAGGCCGAGTCGGTTTGGTCAAGTTATTGCCGTTCTCATTCCAAGAAGCATGCAAGGCGGATCAGGCCCTTACTCCGGATACGTTTATGCTGCAAGGCGGTTATCCACGCATTTACGACACGAGAATGCCGCTCAATCTGTTCTTCTCGAACTACATCGACACTTATATCGAACGTGATGTTTCCGAATATCTTGATGTACGCAATTTGGCTGACTTCCGCCGATTCTTGACTCTTTGCGCACTCAGTTCCGGAGCACTCATAAACTACACCAACATCGCCAATGAACTTGGTGTAAGTCCGCGAACCGTAAAGGCATGGATGTCGATTCTGGAATCAAGTTACATCGCATTCCATCTCATACCGTTCTACACGAACGCACGCAAACAGGTGGTCAAAACGCCGAAACTCTATTTTTATGACACTGGCTTGCTGTGCCATCTCTTGGGCATTCGGACGGTCGAAGCACTGGTTGCGCACCCCAAGTTCGGCGATATATTTGAAAACCTCATCATTGCGGAAACCATGAAACAGCATTTGAACGCCAATCAGGAGCCACAATTATTCTTCTACCGCGATGCCAGCAAGGTCGAGGTGGATTTGTTGGATTTCACCGATCCTAACAACCGTATGCTCATAGAAATCAAATCCGGACAAACCTATCATGACCGATTCGCTCGGCACCTCACTTTAATTGGCAATGTTCTCGGTATACCGTGTGAGCAACAGTACGTAACCAGTCGGGTTGAACATAGTTATGTCTCACAAGGAATCCGCGTCACTTCCGCCCTCGATTGGCTAGAAGGCCGACGGTAAAGAGCCGCCGCAGAACAATAACAATACTGCACAACCGGCGAATCCCTTGATGACACTGAAGACGTCACCTCCAACGGCTCTTTACGACCTCGATTGCATTCATTAGGTCATTTCTTCGTTCATTAGGTCGGAGGGTGCTGAAGCCATCCCTTGGAACGGCGGGGTTTCAAGGGCCGCTCCGACCAAGGACCGACCTAATAAACGTCAAACCGACCTAATGAATAACTCCGATGCTATTGCTGCTTTCGTGGGTGGGATTTCCGTTTCCGCCACGTCACCAACCGTATCGCCCCGATTATGTTTCGATGCGGTGGACTCGACATACGACCATCCCGGTCAGTCAACTGACCTACAAAAACAGCAGAAGCCTCATATTCTTAATCAGTCCCGATCAATTAGGGCAGTGAGGGCCCAGAGGATGCTCACCACGTCGATGGCCTCCTGGAGGAAGGCACCGACGACGACCGGGATAAGGTTGAACGCGGCGGCAATCATGCCGATGGTGGCAAGCACAAGGCCCGCGATTACGGCTTGAAGCATCACGCGCTTGGTGCGGCGTGCAATGGCGATGGCGCGCGGCACGGCGGCGATATTGTCATTCATAATGACCACCTGAGCGCTTTCGGAAGCGGCGGTGGACGTGCCATCGGTCATGGCCACGCCGATATCGGCAACAGCGAGCACCGGGGCATCATTCACACCGTCACCAACCATCATCGTGACGGTTTTGCCGGCTCCTGTAGCGGCCCTGACTGCGGCTACCTTATCCTCCGGGAACAGTTCGGCGTGAACCTCGTCAATGCCGACTTCGCTGGCAATGATATTGGCGGAAGCCCGCTTGTCACCGGTAAGCATGGCGAGCTCGGTGACGCCCAACTCATGCAGTTTGGCGAGCACTGCCTTGGCGTTGGCACGCGGCACATCGCGCAGCACGATGCGCGCGATCAGCTGACCATCAACAGACACATACGACGCCATTTCGTCCGGCTGAAGCAGCCCAAATCGTGTGCGCAGGTCATCCTCAGACCGACTGGGAACAGCCTCGCCGACCGCCAAGAATCCATCCTCCCCGGCGGCCGCGAAAGACAGCCGGCCAACGCGCACCGCGTGTCCGTTCACCTCGCCGGAAACGCCCTTGCCGGCGTCTTCATTGATGTTCTTGACGACCGGATACTCCCGGCCATGGCCAGGCCAGCTGGCCTCCGGCTCTGGGCACAGGCGCTGGCCATCCTCGAACCGCTGGCGCAGTCGGGCCAGCGCCTCCGCGCCGGCCTTGGCAATGCCTTTGGACAGGATGTGCACCGAGTAGCTTTCCACCGCGCCGGCCATCATCAGCACATGGTCTTCGTTGAGACGGGTTGCAGCGCCGGGCAACATCTCGACGCGCACCACCTGCGGCTGCTTGACGGTGAGCGTACCGGTTTTGTCGAAGAACACCTGCGTGACGCGGCCAAGGTTTTCCAGCACGTCCTGTGCTTTGATAAGCACGCCGGCTGCGGCGAGGCGTCCGGTTCCGGCGATGTATGCCACCGGTGCGGCGATGAGCAGCGGGCAGGGCGTGGCCAGCACCAGCACCTGGGCGAATCGCGTCGGTACCCCGGACACCGCCCATGCGACGCCGGCAATCACCAACGAAAGCACGGTAAAGGGCACGGCCAAGCGGTCAGCGGTTTTTACCACGGCCGGGCGCGACTCCTGCGCGGAGGCCACGAGCTCGAGGATGCGCTGGTACTGCGAATCGGCGGCCACCTGGGTGGCACGCATGGTCAATGCAGTCGAGCCGTTCACCGCCCCGGACATCACACGGGCGCCGGCGAACACTTCACGCGGCACCGGCTCACCGTTGATATTGCTCAGGTCGAGCGTGGCCGTGCCGGACAGCAGCTCGCCGTCAACCGGCACAGTTTCGCCCGGCAACACCATGAGTACGTCGCCCAGCTGCACCTGCTCGACCGGCACCGTGTCGAAGCGGTGCGCGGCGGCGGCAGCCGATGCCAAGCCCACACGCCGGAAGCCATCGGACGAATCGCCCTTATCGGCAGCAAACCCACGCCCCACGCCAGGCAGGTTGACGACGTGCGCGGTTTGCGGCGCGGCCTCCATCAGCGCGGTCAGGCTGCGCTCGGCCTTGGCTTGAGCGTATTCCTCAATGGCCTCGCCGGACGTGATCATCAGCGTCACCGCCCAACTTGCCCAGTATTCGGCGACGGCCACGGTGGAGAGGATCGCGACCACGGCCAGCACATCGACTCCAACCTGCCCATGACGCAAATCGTCAATCATGCCGCGCACAGTGTCAATCACAATAACCAGCACCAGTGCGATAACCAGCCACTGGCCGAAACCCGGATTGCCGAGTACCGGAATCGCCATCGCATTGCCCCACGGACGCCAATCGCCTAGTAAAGCCAACGGAATTGCGGCGATGACGACGACCGGAAGCATCGGCACAAGCTTGCAGATGTCGAGAATTTTGGTGAAGAATCTGATGAGTCTGCTCATCATTGCTCCTTACGCTCGTATACGGAGTCGATTGCGGTACGGTAAGCGTGGCCCGCGCAATCGGCGCTACGGTCACGCCTTGTTAACCCACCGGCGGCTTTGCCTGGGGCTTCGCTTTGCTCGGCTCCCGCGCGACCTTCCGATACACGGCGTAAAGAAATGTATTCAGTTTTGTATTGAATTATGCGCTGTGTTCGGGACGTCGCCCGAACTCAGTGCTTGGCCTACCCTATCAACGAGCGTTGCGCGACATGCCGGATATCGAAACTACGTTGGTGGCATGGGTGCGAGGCACAATCGCGCATACGAAAGGCCTGTGGCAGGAGTTTGCTCACTGCCACGGGCCTTTGCTTGTCTGACACGGTGTTCAGCGGTTACCGCTCAACACCGTGTGACGTTGTTGGGTCGGCTTTACCACAGGCCGAACGGGTCGGAGAAGCCGCCGCCGTCACCGGTGCCGCCATCGCTGTTGCCATTGCCATTGCCGTAACCGTTCTGGCCATTGCCGTTCTGGTTGTTCTGGTTATTCTGGCTGTTGCCGTTGGAATCTGAGCTGGACGAACCGTTCACCGACGACTCCTCCTGATCGAGCGTCACGTCCACATCCATGGTCTTGCCGTCGCGCACGATGGTCAGCGTCACCTTGTCTCCCAAAGCCGCGGCACGAACGTAACCAAGCAGCGAGTAGTTGTTGTTCACGGCGTTGCCGTTGAAGGCCACGATGGTGTCGCCCTCCTTGAGGCCGGCCTTGTCGGCCGGGCCGCCGGAGACGACCGCGCTGCCGGTGGCGCTGGACTTGGTGATGGTCGCGCCGCCGCGGGTCACGCCGTCGGCTTCAACCGTGTCGGACTTGATGACCACGCCGAGGGCAACGTGCTTGACCTTGCCGTCCTTGATGATTTCGTCGGCCACACGCTTGACGAGGTTGGACGGGATGGCGAAGCCGATGCCGATGGAGCCGGCGGAGTCGGAGGAGGTGGCGGTGGAGGCGATCGAGGAGTTGATGCCGATCACCTGGCCGGCCGCGTTGAAGGTCGGGCCGCCGGAGTTGCCGGGGTTGATGGCCGCGTCGATCTGGACGGCGTTGGTGACGATCTCGTTGTTGTTGTCGTCGGTCACGGTCACCGGGCGGTTCAGGGCGGAGACGATGCCGGTGGTGGCGGTGTCGTCGTAGCCGAGCGGGTTGCCGATGGCCATCACGTTCTCGCCGACGGCGAGCTTGTCGGAATCGGCGAATTCCACGGCCTTGAGGTCGCTCGGCGGGTTGTCGAGCTTGATGACCGCAAGATCGGTGGTGGCGTCAGTGCCGACGAGCGTGGCGGAATACATGTTGCCGTTGGCAAGCGTCACCTGAATTTGCTGGGCACCGGAGATCACGTGGTTGTTGGTGATGATGTGGCCTTCGGTGTCGATGATGGCGCCGGAGCCCTTGGCGGTGCCGTTGCTCAACGCGGTCTGGATGGAGACCACGGAGCCGGAGACATCGCTGGCGACAGTCTGCCAGTCGGGGGCTTCGCCGCTCTTGGCGGTGGCGGACCCGGAGCCGGACTTATTCGAGCTGACGTTGGTGAGCGAGTTGCTGGTCGGCAAGGTGATCAGGCCGCTGGCGAGGGCGCCGTAGCCGAGGCCCAGGCAGAGGGCCGCAGCCAGAACGGCGGCGACCACGGCGATGAGGATGTTGCTCGCCGTCTTGGACATGCCCTGCTTGGCGGGGCCGGGCTGACCGGGCTGTCCCGGCTGGGTCGGGCCTTGACCGTTCGGCGTACCGGTACCGGGAGCGCCGAAACCGAACAGACCGCCCTGCTGGGGCTGCTGGCCATTCCGGCCATTCTGACCGGACTGGCTGGCAAACGGGTTGCCGTTGTTCTGCTGCGGCTGCGTGGGCGGATTGAACGGATTGCCGTTGCCCTGCGGCTGCGGGTTATTGGTGTAGTAGGGATTGCGGTTGCCCTGCTGGCCCTGTGGGGTTTGCTGTGCAGGCTGACCGAACGGGAATTGCTGCGTGGGCTGGGCATTGCTGCCGGCCTGGCCGCCCTGCTGGCCCTGTGCCTGAGTCGGGGTCGGACCATAAGCGCCATATTCCGGGGCCGGACGATACAGCGGAGTTGTGGCCGAGGTCTGGTCTGCGGCCGGCGCTGCCGGAGAAGCCGGCGAGGAGGAGACCACCGTGCTCTCGCCCTTGGCGGAGGCGTAGTCCGGGATGGGCTCGGTGGCGGCGGTGTCGGTAACGGCTTGCGTAGGCCGCTGATCGGCAGCGGGGGCGGCCGGGGGAACCGGGGCTTGCTGCTCGCTGGAATCGCTGGCGTTGCCGGCATCAACCGAGGCGCCGCCTACAAATGGGTTCTTCGGCTCGATGTTGCCGGTATCGGCAGTATTATTGGGGTTTTCGTTATTCTGCGGGGTCTGGTCGACGCCCTGCGGGTTGAATTCGTCAGCCATTGCTGCTCCTTTTCCTAAATTCCTATCACGTCTGTTCGGCGGCTATTTGGGCGCTTGCTCCTTGCCGCTTCTCGTGTGCTACCTCAGTAGTAAAGGCAGTTAATCTGGAGGTTTTCTGAACGTTGATTGAAAGTCTATGCGTAATCATCGCAGAGTCTTATGGGCATCTCGGCTTCGAGGGGCTGATTTCCTGTTTCGGGAACATCTACTTGCACTTCAAGGGGCTGTTCGCGCGGTCAATTCCGAGTATCAAGAGCCCTCATTTAACGCCATTCCGCCATTTTTTTGCAGCCGGCCTACTTGGCCAGGAGCCCCTTGAAGCGGAAGTAGACGTTCGGGAGCGGCGAAATCCGCCCCTCGAAACCGAGTTCTTCACAATTTCCGGCCCTTTTCTGGCCCTTCTGCCTAAAGTGAACATATGACGATCAGCCTTCTTGAACATCCGTTGGGCGCACAGCCCGGACAGCCCGGCGACCGCAGCGCCTTCCATTTCGAAACGATCACCCGCCTGCCATCCACGGCCAGCGGGCTTGGGCGAGACGGTGCCCGATACGGCCGCACCGGCATCATTCACACGCCCCACGGCGATATTCGCACGCCTGCCTTCGTGCCGGTGGGCACGCAAGCCGCGATGAAGGCCGTGTTGCCCGAGCAGATGAAGGATCTAGGCGCACAGTGCCTGCTGGCCAACGCCTTCCACCTGTTCGAGCGCCCGGGCGAGGACGTGCTGGACGCGGCCGGCGGCTTGGCGCGTTTCATGAACTGGGATGGGCCCACGTTCACCGATTCTGGCGGTTTCCAAGTGATGTCGCTGGGCGTCGGCTTCAAGAAGACGCTGGCAATGGACGTGACCGGCATGAAGTCGGACGACATCATCGCCAAGGGCAAGGAGCGCATGGCCTGGGTGGATGAGGACGGCGTGACGTTCAAGTCGCCTTTGAATGGTGACGCACATCGTTTCTCCGCTGAGATTTCGATGGGCATCCAGCACAAAATCGGCGCAGACATCATGTTCGCGTTCGACGAACTCACCACGCTGATGAACACCCGCTCCTACCAGGAGGACTCGGTGGAGCGCACCTTCCGCTGGGCCCGCCGATGCGTGGACGAGCACCAGCGGCTGACGGCTGAGCGGCTGGGCAAGCCCTATCAGGCCTTGTATGGCGTGGTGCAGGGCGCGAATTACGAGGATCTACGCCGGCGCGCGGCCTCGCAGATCGCCTCGCTGGACTTCGACGGCGTGGGAATCGGCGGCGCAATCGAGAAGCGCATCATTGGAGACACCTGCGCGTGGATCTGCGACGCGATGCCGGAGAACCGCCCGCGCCATGTGCTGGGCATCGCCTCCGTGGACGATATCTTCGCCTGCGTGGAGAACGGCGGCGACACCTTCGACTGCGTGGCCCCCGCACGTTGCGCCCGCAACGGCGCGATCTACACGAGGTCGGGCCGATACAACATCAAACGCGCCCAGCACAAGTTCGATTTCGGCCCGCTGGAGGAAGGATGCGACTGCTACACGTGCCGTCACTACTCGCGCGCATACGTCGACCACCTGCTTCGCGCACGCGAATTCAACGGCTTCACGTTGGCCACGATTCACAACGAGCATTTCTTCGTGAAGCTGCTGGACGACATCCGCGCCTCGATCGACGGCGGATACTTTGATGAGTTCCGCGACGAAGCGTTGGCCCACTTCTACGGCAACGGCGAGCGCCGGCCAGGGTTGTGAGTTTTTCTCCTTCGTTGCGGCTTGTGCCGAACTTCTCTCTGCTCCCCCGCTGAGGCTGAGACGTTAAGCAAACAGCCCAGTGGGCTGTTTGTAGTCGAAGGTGAGACGATAGTCGAACCAGCAGGTTGCAGGCAAGGCCCGTCCTTAATTGCGGACGAGCTGTCACGAAGTGACTGAGGGGAGTGCCGCCACCCTCAAAGATCACGGCGCCCGCAGGAGACCCACAAGCGATATATCCCTGCCTCCCATGCGACACGCCGAAGATTGCATGATTACCCAGCCGGGTGTAAGTTTGTCGATTGTCTGCGAGTGTGGCGGAATGGTAGACGCGCTGTCTTCAGGTGGCAGTGAGTGTATGCTCGTGGGGGTTCAACTCCCCCCACTCGCACCAGCAACTAAAGGGCTGGAATCGGAAGGTTCCAGCCCTTTTGCTTTGTCCGGGCAAGCGCCGTTTTTCAGGGGGGGCTTTAGGACTTGAGACTTATGGCCCAACTTTCGTGGCGGAAAATGTCCCGGTACCTGCATCAATCGTTTGACGTTCAAGCCAGGCCAGAATCCGCTGTCCCGGTTCGCGATTTCGGGCGATCTTTGCAAACCGGGACAATTTTTGTTGCCCCGGTATAAATGTCAATCGATTTATGCGAAAACCGGGACAACGTGCCAATTCCAGAATCGGCCTTATTCCGCCGATTCCGTCTGCCAGACGATATGAGTTGAGGAAACCGGAGTGTCCCGGTTCACGAAAACAAGCCGAAATCGCCGACCGGGACAGCGGATTCTGCCCCGGTCGACAGGTCAAACGATTGACATATGAACCGGGACAAATACAGATCAGAGAGAAGCCCATGAAGTAGATTTAACTTTCCTCAACTTTCCGTCCGCCATAAACTAGCATTACATAGCATCATGAACCGAGACGAAATCAACGAAGCATTTGGAGTCACCGACGACCAGCTCGACCGAATGGCCGAGCCGTACGAATCCGACAATTGGCAGGGCGGTGTCGGGAGCATCATTCGCAGCAATCCGAAATCAGGAACCAGCACAAGTCGGACCCCAGCAGACACGCATAATACGAGTTCACAGACTTAGCGATGCATTCCGCAACCGTACCACCGAATACCACACCACGGAAGAACTGTAAGCATTACGAAATCAACCTTGATTATTGCGCGGGCCTATACTAGGTTACGGCAGCGTAAGTTAGTGGCCGGGAGAGCGTCGCCGGCCATAGCGAGGTGATCAGTATGAGCGTTTCCATCAGCACGCCATCTGGACGAACCATGGCTTCCGCCGCAACAGTTGCGCCTTCCGCAACCGCGAGTCAAAAATCCAGCGCAAGCGCCAACCCCACCGCACTGGACCGTGCATCGGCCCGATACAGGGCCGCGCAATCGCGCTACCGCCAAGCCAAGGCCGCACTGAAGGCGATCAAGCGCCAGATCGTCCCCGTGGATGCATTCGGCAATCGCAAGCCGCGACTGCGCGGATGGCTGCACGTCGTGCTGTGCGGCATCGATTATTCGAACATCTTCCTCATCATCGCCGGCGCGGTATGCTTTGCGCTACGCAAGCCGAACCCCGTCCCCGGCTGGTTCGAGTTTCACGAGGTGTTTCACTTGGGCACGGTCATCGGGTACGCCTGCCACGTCGTGGCGATTTATCTGATTGTCTGCGCGCTGTAGTCGTCCAGCAATTCATACAGGATGCTTCGAACTCGCTGTATTGCAGCGATTTGAACACGGCGCGGGACAGACAGCGGCCCTTAATTCTCGGAGCCAAGAATCAAGTCCTTGACCAGCCAGCCGTGACGACCGCCTTCATAGACCTCGTCAGTGAGCCGGTAGCCGCGCTGTTCGTAGAACTTGTAGTGGTCGTTTTCCGAGTGCACGGCGGCCATGGCTCCGCCGGCTTGCGCGATGCGGCGTTCGGCGTCGGCCAGCAGCCGCGAGCCGATGTGCCTGCCTTGCGCCTCGGGCAGCACCGCCAGTCGCGCGATGATGTATCGCCCGGGTTGGTCGGGCTGGCCGGACTGAATAGGCGAGGCCGATTGCGCGGACGGGCCGGGGCGATCGGGCGAATCGACCGAATCGAACACCAGCAGATGTACGGACGCGGCATCCCATTCATCGAACTCCGGCCGCCAGTCGCGTTCGCGGATGAACACCTGCTCGCGTATGGCGCGGGCGGCGGCGGGGCAGCGGTCGTATGCTTCGATTCGTATGGTCATGAGCGTCAGTGTACTGCGTCACGATAACCGACAAAGCCGGCTCGATGGACAAGTCCGGGCCCAGGCTGTGCTCGATGGACTCAGGCCGTACGCGCGATCTGCACGGCGGTGCCGGACGCGGTGACCATCAGCATGCCGTTGTCGGCGCCGAGCACCTCGTAGTCGATGTCCACGCCGACCACGGCGTGCGCCCCCATCGCCTCCGCACGCTGCTGCATCTCGGCGATGGCCTCGTTGCGGGCACGCATCAGCTCTTCCTCATAGCCCTGGCTGCGGCCGCCGAACATGTTACGCAGGCCCGCGCCAAGATCCTTGAACATGTTCACACCGGATACCACTTCGCCGAAGACGATGCCCTGGTAATTGGTGATGGTGTATCCGTCGACGGACGGGGTGGTGGTGACGAGAATCATGGCGAGGCTCCTTTGGCTTGTCTGCGTAGATACCGCTATTCTACCGTCAGCCGCATATGCATGACTGTATGATTAGGGGCAACAAGCAATGACGCACCAACAACAGGGGGATACTATGAGCAGTTCAGAACCGGAGTTCAACGATGCACGAGAATACTCGAGCCTTGAAGAAGTGATGAACACACTGCTGACGGCAAAGGGGAAATCATTCCGCGAACTCGATCAAACGGGAAGAGCTCTAACGGGAGGGAACAAGGGTTCTCTCGGCCAAATCATCGAAGAGTCAGTCTTAAAATATGCCATCAACTCCGATGCCGCACCCGATATTCATATTGGCGATACCAGTTATGAGTTAAAAGTCACTCCACTTAAGCACATTAAAAAAGGCAAACAAACCTCAGCTAAAGAGCGCTTAGTCATCGATATCATCAATTATCTAACGCTCGCTGACGAGACCGACTTCGAATCTTCAAAAATGTGGGATAAAGCGAAGAATATCATCCTCGTTTACTACTACGATGATCGCACCGATAAGAAAAAGGAATTGCGCATCGACTGCAAAGTGCTTGCTTCATATCTCATGAAGTATCCCGGATTCAATTTGTAAGCGCAACGCTTGTGTTCGGGCTGGCTGCCTTCGATT
>OMFO01000357.1_pt1 | contig 27489 bp, 24 predicted proteins | sample 1645611 | NCBI WGS metagenome assembly OMFO01 (sample SAMEA103958147, study PRJEB25191) | human gut metagenome | biome: human-associated habitat [ENVO:00009003]; feature: intestine environment [ENVO:2100002]; material: feces | place: Germany | collected 2013/2015
CCCCACATCCGGTACAGCCTCCAGGCCGCCGCCCTGGACTCCGACGGCCCGGACAATGCGCCCGCCTCCGGCACCCTGTCTCTCTCCTTCACCCTGGAGGGCGGCGGACAGGCCCAGTCCTACCAGTGCCGGCTCCCCTTCGACTATCTCTCCAGCGCCGTGTGACGCCCAGGGCCCGGACGGGTTCTCCCCTGTCCGGGCCCGGAAAAAATATCTGGAAAACCCCTTGCAATCCGGTTTCGGCTATGGTATAGTAGGAAAGTAAATTATGGTAGTATTGGCTAGAGTGGGGTTTCGGCTCCGCTCTTTTTCCTTGACTAAAGGGCCGGGACCGGCACAGGAGGCATGTATGGCAAAGGTAACCGACGCGGTGGCCCAGCTGGCCCTCCCCTATGTGGAGGCGGCGGGCTGCACCCTCTGGGATGTGGAGTATGTAAAGGAGGCCGGGGAGTGGTTCCTGCGGGTCTATATCGACAAGGCGGACGGGGTGTCCATTGAGGACTGCGAGGCGGTCTCCCGCCCCCTGTCCGACAAGCTGGACGAGGCCGACCCCATCGAGGGGAGCTACACCTTCGAGGTGTCCTCCGCCGGGGCCGACCGGGTGCTGAAAAAGCCCGAGCACTTCGCCCAGTTCCAGGGGGCAGAGGTGGAGGTCCGCCTGTACCGCTCCAAGGACGGCCGGAAGGATTTCATCGGGCTGCTCCAGTCCTGGCAGGACGGGGACGTGACCCTGGAAGTGGGCGGCGCGCCCATGGTCTTTACCAAGCAAGAAGTAGCCCAGGTGCGGCTGTACCCCCGCTTCTGAGGCAGTTTAGGAGGAAACATTCGTGGCTAAGAAGACGACCAAGAAAGTCAACAACAACGAGCTGGACGGTCCCGAGTTTTTCGCCGCCATCGCTCAGATCGAGCAGGAGAAGGGGATCAAGCCCGGCTACATGATGGAGAAGATCACCCAGGCCCTGGTCTCCGCCTACCGCCGGGACCATGAGGGCGTGGGAGAAAATTTGGTCATCGAGGCCAATCAGGAGACCGCCACCGTCCGCCTCTTCCTGAAGAAGGACGTGGTGGAGACCGTGGACAATCCCGCCTCTGAAATCAGCCTGGAGGAGGCCCGCATTGCTCTGCCCCAGGCCCAGCTGGGCGACGTGGTGCGCATTGAGATCAAGCCCAAGAGCTTCGGCCGCATCGCCGCCCAGACCGCCCGCCAGGTCATCATCCAGGGCATCCGGGAGGCGGAGCAGGGCATGGTGTACGACGAGTTCTCCTCCAAGGAGCACGAGCTGCTCACCGGCGAGGTCACCCGCATCGACCCCCGCACCGGGGCTGCCACCCTGCGCATCCGCTCCGGCTCTGAGTTCACCGACGCCTATCTGGGCCCCAACGAGCAGGTGAAGGGCGAGCACTACGTGGAGGGCCAGCGCCTGAAGATTTACGTCTCCGAGGTCCGCCGGGCCACCAAGGGACCCCAGGTGCTTATCTCCCGCACCCACCCCGGTCTGGTCAAGCGCCTCTTCGAGCTGGAAGTGCCCGAAATCTACGACGGCACTGTGGAAATCAAGTCCGTGGCCCGCGAGGCGGGCTCCCGCACCAAGCTGGCCGTCTGGTCCGCTGACCCCAACGTGGACCCCATCGGCGCCTGCGTCGGTCCCCGCGGCCAGCGCGTGAACACCATCGTGGAGGAGCTCAAGGGCGAGAAGATGGACATTATCAAGTACTCCGAGGACCCCGCCGAGTACATCGCCGCCGCCCTCTCCCCCGCCGACGTGATCAGCGTGGACCCCCTCCCCGACGGCAAGAGCTGCCGGGTGGTGGTCCCTGACGACCAGCTCTCCCTGGCCATCGGCAAGGAGGGCCAGAACGCCCGGTTGGCCGCCAAGCTCACCGGCTTCAAGATCGACATCAAGCCCGCCTCCGCCCCCCTGGAGCCCATCGAGGAGCCCGAGGAGGACCTGTTCGCGGAGGAGGCCCCGGCTGAGGAGGCGGAAGCGCCCGCCCAGGAAGTTGCGGAGACCGAAAACACGGAAGCTCCGGAAGAAGCCTAATCTTTCACAGATATATAGAGTAGAGTTGAGAGTGGAGAGTGAAGATATCTCCTATCTCCTATCTCAACTCTCCACTCTTCACTCTCAACTCTAACCAAAAGGGTGGTGCGGAACGTGCCCAAGAAAATACCCATGCGCCAGTGCGTCGGCTGCCGGGAGATGAAGCCCAAGAAGGAGCTGATTCGGGTGGTCAAGTCTCCGGAGGGGCAGGTCTCCCTGGACTTCCGGGGCAAGCTGCCCGGCCGGGGAGCCTATGTGTGCCCCGACCCGGCCTGTCTGGCCAAGGCGCGAAAGTCCAAGGCTCTGGAGCGCGCCTTCTCCGCCCCCCTCCCCCCTGAGGTGTGGGAGGCCCTGGAGGAGCAGATGAAGGAGGTGCCCACAGATGCCCAATGACCCCATTCTCCACATGCTGGGACTGGCCCGCGAGGCCGGCCGCCTGGAGATCGGTGAGGAGCCGGTGGGGGCCGCCTGCCGCGCCAGGCAGGCCAAGCTGGTACTGCTGGCCTGTGACGCGGCCTCCAACACCTTCCGCCGGGCCGCCCACTTCGGCGAGGCGGGCAACGTGCTCTGGCTGGAGGTCCCCTTTACCAAGGCGGAGCTGGGCTTCGCCCTGGGCCGGGGCAGCTGCGCTATGCTGGCCCTGACGGACGTGGGCTTCGCCTCCTCCCTGGTGCAGAAGCTCTCCGCCCGGGACCCGGAGAAGTACGGCCCCGCCGCCCAGCAGCTGAAGGCGAAGGCAGACAAGACCCTCCAGCGGCAGAGAGAGAAGCGCCAGCACGAGAAGAACCTGCGGGAGGGCAAACGGAAACCCTGGGCGGTCCCTCCGACGGAGCAGAAGAACCCCTCCGCCCCCAAAAAGCCCAAGGCCGCCCGGAAGTCCTCCGGCCCGGCCCGGGGTACTCCCGGCAAGCGGGAGGACGGTCCCAAACGCTCTGCCCGCCCCGGCGGTCTTTCCAAGGCCGGTCCCGGCGGCCGTAAGCTGTCCGGCAAGTTCCGGCATCATCCCTAAGAAACGAGGTGGCTCCCCATATGATGATAAAATATCCCATTCACAAGGTTGCCAAGGATTTCAAGCGGGGGTCCAAAGAGCTCCCTTCCAAGGAGATCATGGACATTCTGACCCAGTACGGCCATCCCCCCAAGAACCATATGCAGCCCCTGACCGACCAGGAGCTGTCCATCGTGTTTGAATATCTGACCCAGCACAACCAGGTGGACTCCATCGAGTCCATCTACGCCGACGTGTACCACGAGCCGGCCGCCGCCAAGAGCGCCGCTCCCGCCCCCAAGCAGCCCGCTCAGGGCCAGCAGCAGGCCAAGAGCGCCAACAGCCAGCCGGCCAAGCAGCCCGCTCAGAACCAGAGCGCCGCCAAGCCCGCCGCCCAGACCCATGCGTCGTTTGACGTGGATCTTGGCCCCAGTGCAGGGGAAAACGCCCGCCAAAAGGCCGTCAGCGCTGACCCGCTGGAGCCGGTCAGCATCGGCCCGGGCGGCACGTTCGGTATGGATCCGCTGTCCAACCGGGCCAACAGCACACTGCACCACACCCAGCCCCAGCCTGCTCCCGCACCGAAGGAGGATTTTGAGCTGCAATTGCAGCCTGCCTCAGAGCCTGCCGCGCCGGTGTACAGCACCCCGCTGACCCCGGTCACGCCTGCGCCCGCCGCACAGGCGTCCCCCGCGCCGCAGGACGAGCTGGATGCGCTCATCAACCGCGCTGTCAGCGGCCACGCGCCTTACTACACGCCGCAGGAGGTCAGTGCCGAGACGACGCTGGACCTGCCGCAGCCTACCGAGTTTGAGACCCCGCTGACGCCTGTCCCGCAGGAGCCCAAATTTGACACGCCTCTCATTCCCGTGGAGGACGAGCCCGAGCCGATCCCTGTCGAGCTGCCGCAGCTGGATATGACAGGCCGTGTGCAGGGCGATACGATGGTCCTTTCTCCGGCTGATCTTGCTGCACAGATGGCCGCAGACGCTGCGCCGCTGGGTACGCCCGCCCCCGCAGCTGTGCCCGCCGCACCGGAGGCCCCCGCTGTTTCCGCACCGATCCCGACATTGGGCGGCAGCTTCAGCGATACCGGCAGTGCGGTCAGCGCTGCCTGGCAGTCCGGGCGCTCTGTCTCCGAAATGCTGGATGATATGCTGGCCGAGACACCCGCCGCACCGGCTGCCGCCCCGCAGCCGTACCAGTCTGCCCCTGCCATGACCCGCCCTGCGGCGGAAACGACCCAGAGCAGCTTCACTGTGCCCCGGCAGGGGGAGGCCGCCCGCGTGCAGGTCAGCACCGCTGTCGGCAACTCTGCCGGTGCGCCCATCCATACGCCGCCCTGTGCGGCCAAGGCCGACCCCAACGCCATGCGTCTGCCCACCTCGGAGGAGCAACCGCCGGAGCCCTACTGCTATCCGTCGCTGAATCTCTTTAACGCCACGCGCCCCGACGACGAGGCCGGGGCCGCCCGTGAAATGAAGAAGAACGCGGACATTCTGGTCAACACGCTGGACAGCTTCGGCGTCAAGACGACGATGCTCGACATCTGCCGCGGCCCGTCCGTCACCCGGTATGAGCTGCAGCCCCAGGCCGGTATCAAGGTCAGCCGCATCACAAGCCTGGCCGACGACATCGCCCTGAACCTGGCCACCGCGGGTGTGCGCATTGAAGCGCCCATCCCTGGCAAGCCCGCCGTCGGCATCGAGGTCCCGAACAAGATCCGCTCCACCGTCAACATCCGCGCAGTCTTTGAATCCCAGAATTATATCAACATGCGCAGCCCGCTGACGATGGCCCTCGGCAAGGACATTGCCGGTACGGCGCAGGTCGCGGATCTCTGCAAGATGCCCCACCTGCTGATTGCCGGTTCCACCGGCAGCGGTAAATCCGTCTGCGTCAACTCCATTATCATCAGCTTCCTGTTCCGCTCCGGCCCCGAGGATGTCAAGCTCATTCTGATCGACCCGAAGGTCGTCGAGCTGGCCGAGTACAACGGCATTCCGCACCTGCTGATGCCCGTCGTCACCGAGCCGCGCAAGGCTGCCGGTGCGCTGGGTGCCAGCGTGGCCGAGATGGAGCGCCGCTACAAGCTCTTTGCCGAGAACAACGTCCGCGAGATCAAGGCCTACAACAAGCTGGCCGCCCAGACCGGCATGGAGCACCTGCCCTATATCGCCATCGTCATTGACGAGCTGGCCGACCTGATGATGGTCGCGGGCAAGGAAGTCGAGGACTATATCTGCCGCATCGCGCAGAAGGCCCGCGCCGCCGGCATCCACCTGATCGTTGCGACCCAGCGCCCCAGCGTGGACGTCATCACCGGCCTTATCAAGGCCAACATTCCCAGCCGTATCGCCTTTGCCGTTTCCAGCCAGATCGACAGCCGCACCATTCTGGACAGCGGCGGTGCCGAGAAGTTGCTGGGCAACGGTGATATGCTCTTCCTGCCCGTCGGCGCGTCCAAGCCCGTGCGTGTGCAGGGCACCTTTGTGACCGATGAGGAGATCGGCGCGGTGCTGAGCTTTATCAAGTCCACCTCCACCGCCCAGTACGATGAAGAAATGATTGCCGAAATGGAGCGCCGCGCCGTTGCCGAAAAGGGCAGCAAGAAGGGCGGCGACGATGACGGAGACGGCGGCGGTGCACTGGATGCCATGTTTGAGCAGGCTGTTGAGTGCGTTATTGAGGCCGGACAGGCCAGCACCAGCCTTTTGCAGCGCCGCTGCAAGCTGGGCTACGCCCGCGCCGCCCGCATCATGGACCAGATGGAGCAGGAAAAGATCATCGGCCCCTATGAGGGTGCCAAGCCCCGCGCCGTGCTTGTGACCAAGGCCGAGTGGGAGGAGCGCAAGCTGAACGGCCAGTATGACGGGTAAGCGCTTTGCCCGCCTGGCCGCGGCGGTTGCCGTCTGCCTGCTGGTGCTTGCCGCGTTCGTCGTCCAGCTTTTGGGCGGCAAGGGCAGCGTTCCCGGCTGGCAGCAGCTGCGCGCCGCGCTCGGCGTACCGCTCCAAACCGAGGAAAGCGCTCCGCAGACTGCGGACGGCAGCACCGTCGTGTATGTGCTGGATGTCGGGCAGGGCGATGCCGTGCTGCTTTGTCAGGACGGCGCGTACTGCCTGATCGACACCGGCCCCGTCGAGGCTGAGGACGCGCTGCTCTATGACCTGGACGTGCTGGGTGTGCCGTCGCTTGAGTATCTTGTGCTGACCCATCCCCACGCAGACCACACCGGCAACGCCCGCGCGGTGCTGCGCACCCTCCCGGTCAAGACCCTGCTGCTGCCGCTGTGGCAGCCCACGGCGGATGAGACCGCCGACTGGCCGCGCCATCTCGCAGAGCTGGCCGCCGACAGCGGAGCAAAAATTCTCACAGCAGAAGCCGGGGAGGAATTCCCGCTTGGCAGCGGCAAGCTGCAAATTTTGCAGGGCGGCAGCGAGGATGCCGACAGCGTCAACGATGCCTCGCTCTGCACGCTGTTCACGGCGGGCGATTTCCGCTTTCTCGATACCGGCGACGCAGAGGCAGACGTCGAGCAGCGCCTGGTCGATACCTACGGCCCGACCCTGCATGCCACTCTTTTCAAGGCGGGGCATCACGGGTCCTACACCTCCAACAGCCTGACCTTTATGCAGGCAGTCCGGCCCGAGGCCGTGGCCGTCAGCTGCGGGCTGCACAACGATTACGGCCATCCGCACCGCGCTGCCCTGCAAAATTACGCAGAGGTCGGTGCCGAGGTATGGCGCACTGACCTGGAGGGCAGCCTCACCTTCATCTGGCAGAACAACACCCTCAACGTGGAAACTTCCGCGGACTCCGCCGATTTTGCGGCGTAAAAATAAGGAGTAGAAAATGACGATTACGGAACAGTTCAAAGCCAAACGCTGCGTTTTCTCTATCGAATGCTTCCCGCCGAAACAGACCACCCAGATGGATAAGCTCAAGGACACTCTGCGCCAGATGCAGGCCATGGACCCCGGCTTCATCAGCGTCACCTTCGGTGCAGGCGGCTCTGCGGGCGGCGTCTCCACCGCGGAGGTGGCCGACTACATTCAGAACGAGCTGCATATCCCCACGCTGGCGCACCTGATCTGCATGGGCAACGACGAGACCCGTGCAGCGGAGATTTTGGATCAGCTGGAATCTGTCGGCGTCCGGGATGTGCTGGCCCTGCGCGGGGACCGCAGCCCGTCCCGCCCGGAGAGCCCCGACTTCAAACACGCCAGCGACCTGACGTCCTTTATCAAATGGAAGAAGCCGGAATTTTCCGTTCACGGTGCCTGCTACCCGGAGGGCCACCCAGAGGCCGACAGCCTGCTGCATGACGTTGAGAACCTGCGCATCAAGCAGGCCGCCGGTGCCGAGCACCTGCTGACCCAGCTTTTCTTTGACAACATGCACTTTTACCGCTTTTTGAATCTAGCACGCCGCGCAGGCATCACGCTGCCGGTCTCTGCCGGTGTCATGCCCATCGTCAAGCGCAGCCAGATTGAACGCACCGTTTCGCTTTCTTCGGCCAGCCTGCCGTCTGAGTTCACCCGTATGATCTCCCGCTATCAGGACGACCCGGCCAGCCTGTACGACGCCGGTATCGACTACGCCGTCAGGCAGCTGCGCGACCTCATTGAGGGCGGCGCAGACGGCATACACCTGTACGCAATGAATGACGCCGCCGTGGCCGCGAAGGTCTACGACGGCATCAGGGATCTGCTGTAATGGAGTGCCGCAAGCCCGCCGCCATTGACCGCGCCACGGCGCTGCGCTACATGGGTGCGTCCGGCTGGACGCCCGATGCCGCCACCGCGGCCCTGCTGGACAAGGCCGAGCAGACCGTGCTGACCGCTGCTGCGCCGCGTGCGGTGTACCGCCGTCTGCCGCGTACCGCCCTGCCGCTGGAAAACTGCGGCAGCGACCTGACGCGCCATCTGCAGGGCTGCGACGAGGTCCTTCTGCTGGCAGCGACCCTCGGGGCCGAGGTGGACAAGCTTTTGCGCCGCATGGAACTGACTGACATTGCCCTGGCCGCCGCTGCGGACGCGCTGGCCTCGGTGCTTTTGGAACAGGTCTGTGACGAGCTGGAGAACGAAATACGCGCTCAAATCGAAGCGCAGGGCGTCTTTATGACCGGGCGCTACGCGCCGGGCTACGGTGACTGCCCGCTGGAGCTGAACGACGCGCTCTGCCTTGCGGCGGACACGGTGCGCGGCTGCGGACTGGCCGTGACGCCCCAGCACCTTTTGACCCCCCGCAAGAGTACCACCGCCATTTTAGGCATTGCCGACCATCCCGTGACCGGCACCCGCGCAGGTTGTGCGACCTGCCATTTAAAGGAGACCTGCTCGTTCCGCAAGCGCGGCACGACCTGTTTCACACAAGACTGATAGGGGAGAAGCGTATGCAGATTCGTGAAGTTTTTGACCGCAAGCGGTTTGTTTTTCTGGACGGCGGCATGGGCACCCAGCTGCAGGCACGCGGTCTGCAGCCTGGGCAGAAGCCCGAGCTCGCCGCGCTGGAAATGCCGGAGGTTTTAACGGCCATCCACACTGATTACGCCAACGCGGGCGCGGATATTCTGCTGGCAAATACCTTTGGTGCCAACGCCAAGAAGCTGACCGGCTGCGGCCACACGGTGGAGGAGGTCGTTTCCGCTTCCATCGCCTGTGCGCGCAAGGCCGCCGAGACCACCGGCGCGTGTGTGGCGCTGGACATCGGCCCTCTGGGTGAGCTGCTCGTCCCCGCGGGCACGCTGGCGTTTGAGGATGCCTACAATGAGTTTGCACAGGTCATCCGCGCCGGTGCGGCGGCAGGGGCTGACCTCGTCTTTTTGGAGACGATGACCGATCTGTATGAGCTGAAGGCCGCCATCCTCGCCGCCAGGGAAAACTGCGATCTGCCTGTTTTTACCTCAATGAGCTTTGAGAGCCGCGGGCGCACCTTCACAGGCTGCACCGTCGAAAGCTACGCCGTCACGGCAGCGGGTCTCGGCGCGGACGCCGTGGGCATCAACTGCTCGCTCGGCCCCAAGGAGATTCTGCCATTCGCGCAGCGCCTCTGCCGCAGCGTGCCCGCAGGTGTTCCGGTCTTTGTCAAGCCGAACGCCGGTCTGCCGAACCCCGACGGCAGCTACAATCTCGACCCGGATGAATTTGCCGCCGAGATGAAGGAGTACGCCGCCATCGGCGTTTCGATGGTCGGCGGCTGCTGCGGCACGACGCCCGCGTTTATCGCCAGGCTGCATGAGACCTTCAGCCCGCTGACCCCGGCTGACAAGATTCCCATCCGCCGCAGCTGTCTGTGCACGCCGGTCCGCTTTGTGGAGGTCGACGGCATCACTGTGGTGGGGGAGCGCATCAATCCCACCGGCAAAAAGCGGCTGCAGCAGGCCCTGCGGGACGGCGACAGCGCCTACCCCTGCACTCAGGCTGTGGCCCAGGCCGAGGCCGGTGCGCAGGTGCTCGACGTCAATGCGGGCCTGCCCGGCATCGACGAGGCCGCCACGCTGGAGCAGCTTGTCAAGGATTTGCAGGCCGTCACCGACCTGCCGCTGCAGCTCGACTCCTCGAATCCAGAGGCCCTCTCCCGTGCGCTGCGCATCTACAACGGCAAGCCCATCGTCAACTCGGTCAACGGTGAGCCGGAGACGTTGGAAAAGATTCTGCCGCTCTGCAAAAAGTACGGCGCCGCCGTCGTCGGCCTGGCGCTGGACAAGGGCGGTATCCCGCCGACAGCCGAGGGCCGCTTTGCGATTGCTCAACGCATTGTCGCCGCTGCCAACGCCGCCGGTATCCCGAATGAGGACATCTACATTGACTGCCTGACGCTGACCGCCAGCGCCCAGCAGGAGGGTGCCGTCCAGACGCTGGAGGCTCTGTCCCGCTGCAAGCGTGAGCTGGGCGTGCGCACTGTGCTGGGCGTGTCGAACATCAGCTTCGGCCTGCCGTGCCGCGGCTACCTGAACACAACGTTTTTGACGATGGCCATGTCTGCCGGGCTCGACCTTGCCATCATGAATCCCAACACGCCGGAAATGATGGCTGCCGTGCGCGCCTACCGCGTGCTGACCTCGCAGGATTTACAGAGCACCGACTACGTTGCCGCCTATGCCGATGTGCAGATTCAGACGACGCAGACGAGCAAGTCCGCCGCCACCGTGGCCGAGGTCGGCGCCGCCGCACCGGGCGGGGACGCCCTGTTTGAGGCTGTGCGCCGCGGCCTGAAGGCCGAGGCCCGCGCCGCCGCGGACGCCGCGCTGACAATGCGCGAACCGCTGGACGTAGTGAATGTCTCGCTGATCCCCGCACTGGACGCTGTGGGCGACGGCTTCGAGAAAGGCACGGTATTCCTGCCGCAGCTTTTGCAGGCCGCCACCGCCGCGCAGGCTGCGTTCGAGGCCATCAAGGCCAAAATTGCCGCCTCCGGCCAGGCGCAGGGCAGCAAGGGCAAGATCGTCATTGCCACAGTCAAGGGCGACGTGCATGACATCGGCAAGAACATTGTTCGTGTCATCCTCGAAAACTACGGCTATGACGTGCTCGACCTCGGGCGCGACGTTGACCCCGAGCGTGTCGTAGAGGCCGTGCGCCAGACCGGAGCAAAGCTCGTCGGCCTGTCGGCCCTGATGACGACCACCGTCCCCAATATGCAGGCCACGATCGAGGCCCTGCATGCCGCGCACCTTGACTGTAAGGTCATGGTCGGCGGCGCGGTGCTGACGCCCGACTACGCCCGGGACATCGGTGCCGACTACTACTGCAAGGATGCCAAGGCCAGCGCTGATTTGGCCAAGCAGCTTTTAGGCTGATTGTATAGAGCCGCGTTTCACGAAGAAACGCGGTTTTTTGCACAATTGTAAAATCTCACCTTTGTCAGCAAATCACCATTGCAGGGAAGTTCCAATTGATGTATAATAGTTGTGTTTACTGTTTTTGGACATTTTCCTTTATTTGTCTGTTTTAGGAGCGTATCTTTTGAAGCACATAGCCAAAATCGCAGCGTTCACCGCGATTTTTCTGATTATAAATCTGATTCTCTGCGGCTTTATGCCGCCCGATAACGGTTCCAGCCTTGACATGTGGCGTAGCTACCACCAAAAGCAGTCCATTGACATTGCCGTCATTGGTTCTTCTCTGGCTTCCTGCGCCCTGCCCGAAGAAGAACTCGCCGCCGCAACAGGGGAGACCGTTGCACTGATGGCAACAAACGCCCAAAGCTTGGATATGTCGCAGATCGCGCTGGAGACCCTGCTTCGGGAGCATTCTCCCCGGTATGTGATCCTTGTCATGGATCTGACCAACATGACAGGCAAACCCTATGCCAAAGCCCAAAAGGCTTTTTTATATGCAGAGCTGCAGACGGATTCCTGGAAGGATAAGCCCGCTGACCTGCTGCGCTACATGACCAGCCGTGATAACTTTACAGGTGCAGATTCCCTGAATGCGCTTTTTCCCTGGCAGAGCGGCAGCTGGCCCGCCGACTGGCCCGCTACGATCCAACAGAAATGGAATGCCGTACTGAATCGTCTGCCGCACCGGCGCGGTGCGGCCCATGCCCAGCCGGAGGATGCCGCGGTCATCAACTTTGACACTGTCGGTGCGGAGAACACCTGGAACCAGAACGCCCACGACTTTAGCGCGCAGCACATTGAGGAGCTGACCTCCATGCTGCAGCTCTGTCAGGAGAACGGCACGCGTCTTTTGCTCATCAGCGCGCCCAAGACCACGCTGGATGTCGTGAGCTACGAGACGTATTTTGACGACTACGCCTACTTCAAGCAGCTGGCAGCACAGTATGGGGCTTCCTATTATGACTTTAACCTTGCAAAGCCGGAGCTGTTTGAGAACAAAGAGCCTGACTATCACAAGGATTTTACCCACATGAATGCTGCCGGCGGGCATGCGTTCAGCCTGAGCATGGCAAAGTTTCTGGCCATGCTGGACGCCGGGCAGGATGTGGAATCGTTGTTCGAGACGCCGTCAGAATATCTGGTCGCCGTAAACTATATCACCAACGTCTACCTGACGCCGGAGGTTCACCCGGACAAGATTTTGCTGCTGGCCGGTTCCTACCACGGTCCGTCCGTACAGGCTGAATACGAGTTCTGGGTCAAAGCGCCGGGGGAGAGCGAATACAGCCGGGTTTCCGCGTATTCTACCCGCTCCTGGACCGAGTACGCAGCGGCGGAGCACGGCACCTACCAGTTCCGCGTGAATGCCCGTATTGTTGGTTCTTCTGCCGATTTTGAGCGATATTATGAATGTTCTGTCGATTTTTAATTTTGTGGATGGTGTAGTGTGGAAATCTATTCCCTGAGTTTCTTCCTGCTGGTCAGCGTTGGACTCATTTTATATTATACTGTTTTCAGCCGCTGCCAATGGATCTGCCTGCTGGGGTTGAGCCTGCTGTTTTTTACCGCCAGCGGCTGGAAGGGCCTTGTTTTTCTGCTTTTCACTGCGTTGACGATCTGGCTCGGCGGCTTGCAGCTGGCAAAGCTGGATGCCGATTCCGCCGCGCGGCGAAAGGCTCCGGGCATATCCAAGGACGAAAAAAAGGCCATCAAAGCACAGGCGGTGCGCCGCAAAAAATGTCTTGTTGCTGCTGTGCTGACTGCCAACTTTCTTGTGCTTGGCTACTTCAAATACTGGTCCTATTTTGCGGAGCTGCTCTCCGGTGCATTTTCGGCCACAGCGCCGTCCTCACTGGGGCTGGTCATGCCGCTTGGCATCAGCTTTTACACGTTTCAGGCCGTCGGTTATCTGATTGACTGCTACCGTGGTCGGCACCCGGCAGAGAAAAACTACGTCCGCTTTCTGCTTTTCATCAGCTTTTTCCCGCAGCTGATCCAGGGCCCCATCAACCGCTACGGAGAGATAGCCCCGCAGCTCACCGCCCGTCACATCTGGAACTGGGAGCGTACCAAACGTGCACTGTTCCTGTTTCTGTTCGGCGCAATGAAGAAATATGCCATCGCAAACCTGACCGCCCCGACGATTGCCGCCATCCTCGACGGCAATGACCCCAAGCTGGCCGGTTCTATGGCACTGCTGGCCATTTTGCTGTACTCGCTGCAGCAGTATGCAGATTTTTCCGGCGGCATTGATATGGTATTGGGTGTTGCGCAGCTGTACGGCATTGAGATGATGCCCAACTTCCGGCAGCCGTATTTTTCTACCTCGCTGGGGGATTTCTGGCGGCGCTGGCATATTTCGCTGGGTGCGTGGATGCGTGATTACCTGTTCTATCCCTTTGCACTGACCAAGCCGATGCAGCGCTTCGGCAAGTGGGCCACGTCGCATTGGGGCAAGCATTTTGGCCGTGTGCTGCCCGCTGCAGTCGCCAACCTGCTTGTGTTTGCCGTAGTCGGCATCTGGCACGGCCCGCAGGCGCACTACCTTGCCTGGGGTCTGTATAACGGTCTTGTCATTGCGCTGGCTGACCTGCTGGAGCCCGCGTTCAAAAAGCTCAACACGGCGCTGCACATTCCTACCGAAAGCCGCGGCTGGCACGTTTTTCGCATCGTGCGGACCTTTATCATCGTCAACATCGGCTGGTACTTTGACCGCAATGAGTTTGTGCAGGGGTGCATCTACCTGCGCAACACCTTTACGGATTTCAATTTGTCCGCATTGGCCGCGAATGCACCCGGCGCTTTCGCGGCAGTCTCCGGCCCGGCCTGGGGGCTTGTCATCATCAGTACCCTTCTGGTCTTTGCCCATAGTGTGCTGAAAGAACAAGGCCGCGACCCTTACGCAGAGGTACAGCGGCTGCCGCTTGCGCTGCGCTGGGGTTTATACTATCTTGTTATTTTCATGGTACTCCTCAGCTTTATCTGCGTCAATGAAACCGTTGGTTTCCTCTATGCCAACTTTTAAGAAAAGAGCTTTCTATGCAAACAAACATTCTGGACTGGCTTGAAGCCACGTCCGCCCGCTGCCCGGATGCCCCCGCTGTGGGGGATGACCAGACAGACTGTACCTGGGCACAACTGGCCGACACGGCCCGCCGCGCCGGCAGCTTTCTGGCGTCCCGCACGATGCCGCGCCGCCCGGTGGCATTTTACCTGGAAAAATCCGTTTCCGCCTTTGCTGCCATGCTTGGCACAGTCTACGCGGGCTGCTGTTACTCGGTGCTTGACACCCGCCAGCCCGCTGCCCGCACTTTGCAGGTATTGGATACTTTGACCCCTGCATTTCTTGTTACGGACGAGGCCCACGCTGCCGCAGCCGCCGCGCTGGGGTACAGCGGGCAAATCATCCGGCTTGACGATCTGCTGGCCGCACCCGCGGACGCTGCACTGCTGGCAAACCGCCGCCGTCAGGCTGTGGACGTTGACCCTCTGTATATCAACTTCACAAGCGGAAGCACCGGTGTGCCAAAAGGCGTCACCGTCAGCCACCGCTCGGTGCTGGATTTTATCCCGCAGTTTGCCGAAATTTTCGGCATCACACAAAACGATATTCTGGGCAATCAGGCTCCCTTTGACTTTGACGTTTCGGTCAAAGACCTGTACACGGCACTGTACACGGGGGCTAAGGTGCAGATCATCCCGCGCGCTTATTTCAGTCAGCCCACAAAACTCATGGACTATCTGGCAGACCATGAGGTCACCATACTTGTCTGGGCCGTCAGTGCCATGTGCTTTGTCTCCATCATGAACGGCTTCAGCTACCGTATACCTTCCCGCGTGCGGCAGGTATTGTTCAGCGGCGAAGTCATGCCCATCAAGCACCTGATGAAGTGGAAGTCCGCTCTGCCGCACGCCCGGTTTGTGAACCTCTACGGCCCGACAGAAATTACCTGCAACTGCACCTACGCCATTTTGCCGGACCGCGATTTTGCCCCGGATGAGGCGCTGCCCATCGGACGCGCGTTTCCCAACGAGAAGGTCTTTCTGCTGGACGAGAACGACGTCCTTGTCACCGTGCCCGGGCAGGCAGGGGAGATCTGCGTTTCCGGTACGGCGCTTGCCCTCGGCTACTATGCTGACCCTGTGCGCACAGCGCAGGCCTTTACCCAGAATCCGCTGAACACCAACTGGTATGAGCGTATTTACCGCACCGGCGATCTGGCCCGCTACGACGAAAGCGGCAGCCTGTATTATATTGGCCGCCGGGATTTCCAGATCAAGCACATGGGACACCGCGTAGAGCTTGGCGAAATTGAAGCTGCCGCTATGCGCTGCGACGCCGTGACCCGTGCCTGCTGCACGTTTGATGCCGAACGCCAGCGGCTCCACCTGTTTTACACGGGCAGCTGTGAGAAAGCTGCCCTGCTGGCTGCGCTGAAAGAAAGTCTGCCGCCTTTTATGCAGCCGAATACTGCTGTGCAGCTGGACGAGATGCCGCTGAATAAAAACGGCAAAATTGACCGCACGGCACTGGCTGCCCTGACGAAAAAAGGAGCCCATAAATGACCGACGCTTCTTTACAAAAAATTGCTGCCACCTACGGCACACCGACGTTTGTCTTTGACACTGACGCTTTGCAGGCCCGCGTGCGCGCTATTCAGGCAATCTGGGGCAGGGAAATCGACCTTTGCTATTCCATCAAAGCCAACCCATTTCTGCTGCCTGCCATGATGCAGGTCACTGCGCGGCTGGAAGTATGCAGTCCCGGAGAGCTTTCGCTCTGCGAGAGCCTGCATGCTGCGGATGCACGTGTTATCTATTCGGGTGTTAATAAGACGCCCGTGGATATTGCCCGCGCCGTGGCCGACGGTGTCGGCACCTGCACAGCGGAATCTCTGCTGCAGGTCCGTTATCTGCAGGATGCTGCACGCAAGGCCGCCAAGCGGCTGCCCGTGGTGCTGCGGCTGAACGCGGGCAGTCAGTTCGGCATGTCAAAGGAGGATCTTTTCACCGCATTGGCGCATCGCAGGGAAACACCTGATCTGGAGTTTATCGGCATTCACTACTTTGTCGGGACCCAGCGCAAAAAGCTGGTCAATCAGCAAAAAGAGCTGGCCATGCTGCGGGAACTGTACGCTGAAATTGAGCAGACCTTCGGCCTGCGTCTGCCGGAACTGGAATACGGCCCAGGGCTGGCGGTGCCGTATTTTGACGGCGACGATTTTACCGACACACTGTCCCCGGCCAAAGACCTTGCGCCAGCACTGCACGAAGTCAGCAGCTGGGTCCATCTGACCGTTGAGATGGGCCGCTTTTACACCGCCGAATGCGGTTATTACCTGACCACCGCCATGGACTGCAAGGACCACGGCGGGCAGCACTACTGCATTGTGGACGGTGGAATGAACCACCTGAATTATCTTGGCCAGATCATGGGTATGAAACGCCCGCATCTGCGCCATTTTGCTGCCCGGGCAGCTTCCGTACAGGACTGGACACTTTGCGGCAGCCTTTGTACTACGAACGATGTTCTTGTGCGCAGTATGCCGCTGGCCGGACTATGCCCCGGCGACCTGCTTGTTTTTGAAAATACCGGTGCCTACTCTGTTACGGAAGGACTTGGTCTGTTTTTGAGCCGCGACCTGCCGCAGGTCATTCTGTGGCAGAACGGCGCGCCGTACCCGGTACGCAGCGAAACGCCGACCTATCCCATCAATACACCCGCTGTGTAAGATAATTTGAAAAGGAGAAATACCAATGGAACGTTTACTGGAAATTTTAAGCGAAATCAAAGAGGACGTGGACTTTTCCACCTGTACAACGCTGATTGATGACGGCATCCTGGACTCTTTCGACATTCTGCAGATCATCTCGGCCCTGAATGAGGAATACGACATTTCGATCCCCGCATCCGAAATCATGCCGCAGAACTTCAACAGCGCCGAGGCCCTTTACAAGATGGTCCAGCGCCTGCAGGAAGATTGATGTCCGAGATGCCCGAAATATAAGATAACGCTTGCATTTATTCCAAATTTATTGTATAATACTAAAAGCGGACAGGGCTGAATTGCGCTGTTTCGCGTACAGATGCAGGTCCCGCGCGTGGGCAGCCTGTGAACCATGTCAGGCGGGGAACCGAGCAGCATTAAGCGGTGCTTGCCCAGTGCCGCGGTCAAGCCTGCATCTGTACGCAAAGCAGCGCAGCCGCGTGCTCTGCCCGCTGTTTTTTGTAGCTTTGCAGGAGGTGAGCCGATGTACCGTGCCCTGTATCGAAAATGGCGTCCCCAGCGATTTGCGGACGTGGTTGGCCAGACGGCCATCGTCACGGCCCTGCAGAACCAGATTTCTGCCGGGCGCATCGGCCATGCGTATCTGTTCACCGGCACCCGCGGCACCGGCAAGACGACCTGCGCCAAAATTTTTGCCAAGGCGGTCAACTGTCTGGACACCTCCAGCCCCGACCCCTGCGGCGAGTGTGAAATTTGTAAGGGCATTGACTCCGGCTCCGTCATGGACATCATCGAGATGGATGCCGCGTCGAACAACGGCGTTGACGACATCCGCGACCTGCGCGACGAGGTGGCCTATCTGCCGTCAGTCTGCAAGTACAAGGTCTACATTATCGACGAGGTGCACATGCTCTCCACCGCGGCGTTCAACGCGCTGCTCAAAACGATGGAGGAACCGCCCGAGCACGTCATCTTTATCTTAGCCACCACCGAGGTGCAGAAGGTTCCCGTCACGATTTTGAGCCGCTGCCAGCGGTATGACTTCACCCGCATCACAGCGGATGACATTGCCGGGCGGCTGCTCTACGTGGCCGGGCAGGAGAAGATCGAGCTGGACGAGAACGCCGCACAGTTGATTGGCCGTCTGGCCGACGGTGCCATGCGTGACGCGCTGTCCATTCTGGACACCTGCGCCGGTGTCGACAACCACGTGGACGAGGCGCTCGTCCGCCGTATGGCCGGTGTCACGGACAGGGGCTACCTGTTTGAGATCAGCGACGCCATCGCGGCAGGGGACTCCGTCACTGCACTGGAAAAAATCGCCGAGCTGCGCCAGCAGAGCGTCGATATGCGCCGCCTCTGCATGGAGCTCGCCGGGCATTACCGCAATCTGATGCTCTGCGCGCTGCCGGGCGGCACGTCACTTCTGACCGGCATCTCGCCAGAGGAGGAGGCCGCCTACACCCAGCGTAGGGACTTCCCGCAGCGGGAAGCCATCCGCGCGGTCAATGCGTTTGGCTCGGCACTTGAGAAAATGAGCCGCGGCACTGACCAGCGCATTGAGCTGGAGCTGGCGATTTTCTCGCTGACCCAGCCCGAGACTGCCGCCGCACCTGTTATCATCCAGCAGCCCGCCCCGGCAGCACCCGCCGCGCCCCAGGCGTTCGCCAGCGCGCCGCGCGCCTACACAGCAGCGCCGCCGGTACAGGCTGCGCCCTCTGTAGTGCCGCCCGTGGTACAGCCGCAGAGCGTTCCCGCCGCCGCACCGGATGATGTACCGCCGCCCATTGACGATGACCCGCCGTTCCTGCAGCCGGAGCTGAAGCCCGCCCCGCAGCAAACTCCCGCGCCGGTACCGCCAGCACCCGCTGCCCCGGCCCCGCGTAAGGCCGAGCCGCCGCGGCAGGCAGGCCCGCTGGAACCGTTCGCCTTCTGGCCCGCCGTGCTGGCCGATTTGGAGGAGAATGATGCAATGCTCATCTCCTTTTTGCGCGGTACCCGGGCCTATTGCGACGGTAAGCGCGTGCTGTTTGAGTGCAGCGACGCCTTCCGCGATTATATCCGCAATAACCGGGAGGTCAGCAAGCGTCTTAAGGAAACTATCTACCGTGTATCGCGCACCAAGTACAGTATCGGCCCCTATGAGGAGCCAAAGACCGACGACACCACCGCTGCCGTCAGCCTGGATGAGACCCTGCACACGATGCAGGCGCTTGGTGTCGATTTGAAAATCGTTGATAAATAATTATTTTTGGAGGATACAACCATGAAAGCAAGACTGCCCAAGGGCTATGGCCGACCCGATCCCAACGCCATGATGCGTCAGGTCCAGAAGATGCAGGACGACATCCGCGCCAAGCAGGAGGAGCTCGAAGCCAAGGAGTACACCGGCACCGCCAGCGGTGAGATGGTCACTGTCACGATGAACGGCAAGCATGAGATCACCGCCGTCAAGATCAAGCCCGAGGCAGTGGACCCCGATGATATTGAAATGCTTGAGGATCTGATTGCCGCCGCCGTCAACAGCGCCTCCGCTGCCGTTGACAAGGACTCCGAGGAGGAGATGTCCAAGATGACCGGCGGTCTGAACATCCCCGGTCTGGGCTAAGAGGCTGCCTATGTTCAACAACAATGTTGAGCCGCTGGAAAATCTGATCGACCAGTTTGCCCAGTTTCCCGGAATTGGCCGCAAAAGTGCGGTGCGTATGGCCTATCAGGTCATGTCGATGCCGCCCAAGCAGGCCATGGAGCTGGCCAAGGCGATTGAGCACGCCAAAAGTGACCTGCACCGCTGCCGCATCTGCCAGGACTACACCACCGGCGATGTCTGCAAGATCTGCGCCTCCCAGAAGCGGGACCGCAGCATCATCTGCGTGGTCGAGGGCCCGCGCGACATCAAGTCGATTGAGCGCACCCACGAGTACAACGGCCTGTACCATGTGCTGCACGGCCTGATTTCGCCGATGGATGGCATCGGTGCAGATCAGCTCTGCATCAAGGAACTGCTGGCCCGTCTGAATGACACCGTCAAGGAGGTCATCATGGCCACCAGCCCGACGGTGGAGGGCGAGGCCACGGCGATGTATATCGCCAAACTCATCAAACCTCTGGGCATCAAAACGACCCGCCTGGCCTATGGCCTGCCCGTCGGCTCGAGTCTGGAATACGCCGATGAGACGACGCTGTACCGTGCCATGGCCGGACGCGGCGAGATGTAAAAAAATTCCTGTACCGCTTTTGCCGGTACAGGTTTTTTTATTGCAGCTTTATTTCAGCAGACTGTAATCCCGCAGACAGCGCTGTACACCTGTCAGGGTATCGTCAAAGCCGACACCCGCTACCGCACGGAACCTGCCGCCGTCCATCAGCAGGCTGCGCGGCCAGTCTGCCGTCTCTATGACAGGGTGGATGTCCAGCAGCGCACAGGCGCGCCGGGCCGTCGTGACCATGTCGCAGTCGTTCTCGCTGCCAAAGTTGTACACACCGCCCGGCAGTTCCATGGCCTGGGTCAGGCGCTCCACGGCCTCCCGCACATAGGTGATGCCGCGGTAGTCCCGCGCTGAAAACCGCAGCGTCTCCTGCCGCATAGCAGCGGTCAGCAGGTTCAGCAGGAAGTTACCGCGGATCGGCAGGCCGTACCCGGGCAGGTCGTACATCCAGGCCGCCCGCAGCAGCACGGCATCGGGCAAAATATCCAGCACGCGCTGCTCCATCTCCTGCTTGTGGCGGCCATAGACGTTGGCGGGGGAGAGTAGTGTATCCTCGTCAAACGGCCCGTGCTCAGTAAGGCCCGTATAGACCTGGTCAGAGCTGAACGCAACCAGCTTTGTACCGCTTTTTTGCGCTGCAGCCGCCATCCAGCACGGAAGCAGAACGTTGGCACGGTAGGACTCGTCCGGGTGCTTTTCGCTGTAGCCCGTGTCGGAGAGCGCCGCCGTGTGTACGATCACGTCCGGCTGCTCGCGCCGCACCCAGTCGGCCACGGTCTGCTCATCCGCTGCGGCCAGCATTCCTTTGGGGAAGGCGCACAGCTCGTACCGCCCCGCCAGCTGGGTCATGATGCGTGCCCCCACAAAGCCGCCCGCGCCGGAGACCAATAGCTTTTTCATGTCTTTTCCCTCGCAATACGATTTTTGTCTTTATTGTACCGTTTTTGCGCAGCTGTTGCAAGCGGCTTGACAAATTCCGCGCCGGCTTGTATAATAGGAGCACCTAAAACAAGGTGTGGATTTTTACGGTTCTGATACTACTTTTCGCCACACAGCGCTTTTTTCCGGGAAAGCGTTGTGTGGTTTTTGTTGTGTCAAAAGGAGGAGCCCATGAACGATACCTTCATGAAAGAAAAGCCGATTTTTCCGCTGCTGACCTCAATGGCCCTGCCCATGGTCGTCTCGATGCTGGTCAATGCACTGTACAACATCGTGGACAGCCTCTTTGTCGCCCGCATCAGTGAGGAAGCCATGACTGCGCTGTCCCTCGTCTACCCGGTGCAGAACCTCATCAACGCGATTGCCATCGGCTTCAGCATCGGCGTTGCCGCGCTGATCTCGCTGCATCTCGGTGCAGGCAACAAAGAAAAGGCTGACATGGCCGCCACCCACGGCATGGTCCTTTCGCTGATCCACGGCGTCGTGATTTCCATCGTCTGCACCGCCATCATGCCGCGGTTCCTGCGCTCCTTCACCAGCGACGAGACCGTCATTGCCATGGGCGTGACCTACTCCCGTGTTGCCTTTATGTTCGCTGTCGTCATCATGGCCGCCATGGCGTTTGAGAAGATCTTTCAGGCGGTGGGCCGGATGAACATTACGATGATCGGCCTGATGGGCGGTTCGGTCTGCAACATCATTCTGGACCCGCTGCTGATTTTCGGCATCGGCCCGTTCCCCAAAATGGGCATTGCCGGTGCGGCGCTGGCTACCGGCATCGGCCAGATGGTTCCCGTCATCTTCTATCTGATCGTCTACTTCGTCAGCCCTATCCCGGTCAGGCTGCGCTCCGGCTGCCTGAAGCCGGACGCCAAAATGGCCCTGCAGCTCTATTCCATCGGCGTACCGGCCATCCTGAATCTGGCTCTGCCCTCGGTGCTCATCACCTTCCTGAACTCGCTGCTGGCCGTCTACTCTCAAAGCTATGTCGTCGTGCTGGGTATCTACTACAAATTGCAGACCTTCCTGTACCTGCCCGCCAACGGCATTGTGCAGGGTCTGCGCCCCATCATCGGCTACAACTACGGCGCGGGGGAGTATGACCGCGTCAAAAAGCTCTACCGCACGTCCATGGGCATGTGCGCCGCCATCATGGCCGCGGGCACGGTGCTCTGTCTGGCGCTGTCCGGCCAGCTGATCGGGCTTTTCAGCTCGAACGCCGAGACCATCGTCATCGGCACGTCGGCCCTGCGCATCATCTGCGTCGGCTTCATCGTCTCGACGATTTCCGTCGTCGCCTCCGGCTCGCTGGAGGGTCTCGGCATGGGCGTGCAGTCACTGGTCATCTCGCTGTGCCGTTACATCGTTGTCATCATGCCGCTGGCCTGGCTGTTCTGCCGCCTGCTGGGTGCCGACGGCATCTGGAACGCCTTCTGGGTGACCGAGGTCATCACGGCGGGCATTTCAATGGTCGTATACCACAAGAGCGTGAAGCTGAAATAAACCAACAGGAGCCTGACCACAGCCGGTCAGGCTCCTGTTTTATATAAGTAAAAGGCTTCCCCAGAGGGGGAAGCCATACTGACAAAAAATGCACGCCGTAAATTTCACGGCGTGCGTTTTTATTATTCTTTTTTATCCGGCGGGAACTCACCCTGCTTTTCGGCTTCCAGGCGGCTCAGGCGGGCTTCGAGCTCGGAGATGCGCTGGTTGACAATATCCGGCAGATCCTGCTGGTCCAGATCGTCCGCCGGGCAGCACTTGATATTGCCAACGCGGACGATCTCCGCGGGTACACCGACGGCAGTGGCGTTGGCGGGCAGGTTCTTCAGCACAACGCTGCCCGCGCCGACGCGGACGTTATCACCGATGTAGACCGGGCCCAGCACCTTCGCGCCCGCGCCGATCAGCACATTGTCGCCCAGCGTCGGATGGCGCTTGCCGGTGTCCTTGCCGGTACCGCCCAGGGTGACGCCGTGGTAGATCGTGCAGTTGTCACCGATCTCCGTCGTCTCACCAAAGACGATGCCCATACCGTGGTCGATAAAGAGCTTGCGCCCGATCTTGGCGCCGGGATGGATCTCGATGCCGGTCAGGTGACGCGCCAGCTGGCTGACAAAACGGGCCAGGAAGAAACACCGGTGGTTGTACAGAAAATGTGCGATCTTGTGCGTGACCAACACATGAAAGCCGGGGTACAGGATGATGACCTCCGCCACATTGCGCGCGGCGGGGTCCTTATCGCGGATATTTTTTGCATCTTCCCAAAGGCCCATAATTCGTTCCTCTTCCTATTTACCATACTTATTATAAATATACCACAAAGCCGGACAAAGTGCAATGCTGTACGCGCCGCGCGCGGATTTTTGCGGATTTTGTCAAATCCTCCAAAAGTCAGCGCAAAAATCTATAAAATCCTTACTTTTGCAAAAAGCCCGTTTGCATTGACACCGCCGTCCCTGCATGGTACAATAAGTTAAACTTAGGTAAAGCCATAGGAAGGAGTGTGCCGGGATGATGCGTTTTATTTCTGTCTTTAAAAATCACGGCGCAGTGTTCTTTCCCGTCGCTGCTTTGTGTGTGATTTTTTGACTTTTCCCTTTTTGGGAAAAGTTTTTTTTTGCAAAAATATCCCTGCGGGATGTTTTTGCATGGGGCTTTGTAGGGGCGAGCATTGCTCGCCCGCAGGCCGTTTGCCTCATGCGCGGCTTTCCCGCAGAAGCTCAACCACGCAAAGTTGACGGGCGAACAATGTTCGCCCCTACACTCTCAGCTATGACAAAGTTTCCTATTTTTAAGGAGGTTCCCACCATGCTGATCCGCAACGCAAAGGACAGCGCGGGCAAGGCCATTGAGGTCTGGCTGCGCGACGGAAAAATTGCCGCTGTCGGTCTGGGGCTGCTTGTCCCGGAAGGGGAGGAGGTGCTCGACGCGAAGGGCCGCACGGTCCTGCCCGCCTTCATCGACACCCACTGCCACTGGCGCACCCCCGGCTTTGAGTACAAGGAGGACATCTCCACCGGCTCCGCCGCGGCTGCCGCGGGCGGGTACACCTTCGTCAACCTGATGCCCAACACGAAGCCGGTCTGCTCCAGTGCCGAGATCGCCCACGCCGTCGAGGCCGAGGCCGCCCGCGTCGGCCTGTGCGACGCAAACCAGACCGTCTCCATCACGAAGGATTTCGACGGCAAAACGCTGGATCATCTGCTGACCCTGCCCGAGGACATCAAGTTCATCACCGAGGACGGCAACGGCGTCATGAACAACGCCGTCATGGCCCGTGCGTTCGCGATTGCCACCGAGCGCGGCCTGACCATCATGTCCCACGCCGAGGATCGCGAGATCAGCCCCTGGGACTACCGCCTGGCCGAGAACATCGAGACCGTGCGCAACTGCCATCTGGCCGAGTACTACGGCACCCGGCTGCACATGTGCCACGTCTCCACCAGGGAATCCGTCGATGCCGTCCGCATGAGCCGGATGCGCGGTGCGCGGGTCAGCTGCGAGGTCACGCCGCACCACCTGTGGTTTGACGACAGCCGCCTGACCTACCGCGTCAACCCGCCCATCCGCAAGGCGGACGACGTGACCGCGCTAATCGACGCCATCAAGGACGGCACCGTGACCTGCATCGGCACCGACCACGCCCCCCACACCGCCGAGGAGAAGGAGAAGGGCGCTGCCGGTATGGTGGGTCTGGAAACGGCCTTCGGCGTCTGCTACACCAAGCTCTGCCGTGAGCAGCGTCTGCCGCTGGAAATGCTCAGCTTCCTGATGAGCGCCGGTCCCGCCGCCGTGCTGGGCCTGGCCGACCGCAAGGGCATGCTGGAGCCGGGCTACGACGCCGACATCGTGCTGGTTGACCTTGACCACATGTACGAGGTCCACGCCGACGAGCTGCACAGCAAGAGCAAGAACTGCCCCTACGACGGCGCACTGCTGTACGGAAAAGTGGTAACCACGATCAAAGGCGGGAAGGTTACGTTCCAGATTGAAGAATAACACCCCTTCACGCACAAAACACCCGTAGGGGCGCATTCTATATGCGCCCGTGCAAGGCTGACGCTGGCACAGTCCCGCGGGCGGATAGGGAATCCGCCCCTACGATTCCCAACATTATATAATAGAGCCGCAATTTACATACATCAAACGGAGGAATCAGCATGCTTACCAACATGGACAAGCTCTACGAGAGCGTCGCAGCAAACGGCCCGGTCTGCGTGGGCCTGGACACCGAGATCAGCTACCTGCCCACCACCGACACCGCCAAGACGGCAGGGGAGAACGTCGTCGCGTTCAACCGTGCGCTGATCGACGCCACCAAGGGCGTCGCGGGCTGCTACAAGGTGCAGATCGCCTATTATGAGTCCCTGGGCCTGGACGGCATGCGCGCCTACGCCGAAACGCTGAAGCTGGCCCGCGCCACCGGCCTGCCCGTCATTGCCGACATCAAGCGCGGCGACATTGCCAAGACCGCCGAAATGTACGCCAAGGCGCACTTTACCGGTGATTTTGAGGCCGACATCATCACGCTGGCCCCCTACATGGGCCTTGACTCCATCAGCCCGTATCTGCCGTACTGCGCCGAGCAGGGCAAGGGCGTGTTCGTGCTCTGCCGCACCTCCAACCCCGGCGCGAAGGACTTTGAGTACAAAAAGCTCGACGATGGCCGCCATGTGTACGACCTCGTCGGCGACAGCCTGACCGCCCTTGGCAAGGACTACATGGGCGAGCACGGCTATTCCAGCATCGGCCTGGTCATCGGCGGCACCCACACCGAGGAGGCCACCGCCATCCGCGCGGCCTACAAGGACACCTTCTTCCTGATCCCCGGCTACGGCGCACAGGGCGGCAAGGCGGCGGACATCGCGCAGTACCTGACCAAGGGCAACGGCGGCGTTGTCAACTCCAGCCGCGGCATCCTGCTGGCCTACAAGAAGCAGCCCGGCGTTGCCTTTGACGAGGCCGCCTACAACGAGTGCGTGCGTATGCGGGAGGATATTCAGGGTGAATGCAACAAGCTGTGATCTGACGGTCCTGCGTCAGGAAACCGTCGCAGAGGATATTATGCGCCTTACGGTCCAGTGGCAGGACCGCAGCCGTGAGCCCCACGCCGGGCAGTTTTACATGCTGCGCGCCTGGGCCGCGGACGCCACGCCGATTCTTTCCCGCCCCATCAGCGTTGACGACTTTGACAACCAGACCGGCGCACTGACCTTCCTGTATCAGGTCAAGGGCGAGGGCACCCACAAGCTGGCCGCGCTGAAAAAGGACGACACGCTGACCGTGACCGGCCCCTGCGGCAACGGCTTTGACACTGCCGCACTGGCCGGGCAGTACAAGCGCATTGCCGTGGTCGGCGGCGGCATCGGCACCGCGCCGTTGCTGCTGCTCTGCAAGGAGCTCTGCCGCGCGGGCGTGCGCCCCGACCTGTTCGTGGGCTTCCGCGACACGACCTACGGCATGGACCGCTTTGTGCCCTGGTGCCGCGACATCTACGCCGCAACCGACTCCGGCAAGGAGGGACACCACGGCCTGGTCACCGACCTGCTGGACGTGAGCAAGTACGACATTGTGCTGACCTGCGGCCCCATGGTCATGATGCGCGGCGTGGCTAAGCTCTGCGCCGCCGCTGGCGTGCCCTGCCTGGCCAGCCTTGAAAAGAAGATGGCCTGCGGTCTGGGCGCGTGCCTGGGCTGCACCTGCCATACGAAAATCGGCCCGGTCACCGTCTGCAAGGACGGCCCGGTCTTTAACGCACAGGAGGTGTTTGACTGATGGCAGACCTGCATGTTGATTTTCTCGGCAAGCGGCTGGCCGGGCCGGTCATCGCGGCCAGCGGCACCTTCGGCTTCGGCCCCGAGTACGCGGGCATTGAGGATTTGCGCGTGCTGGGCGGCATCTCCGGCAAGGGGCTCACCCTGAACGGCCAGCCCGGCAACGAGGGTGAGCGCCTCTACGAGACGCCGTCGGGCCTGATGAACTCCATCGGCCTGCAGAACCCCGGTGTGCAGCACTTTATCGACCACGAGCTGCCTGCCATGCGCCGGTGCGGCACCACCGTCTGGGCAAACCTCGGCGGCCACACGATTGAAGAAAACGTCGAGGGCGTGCAGATGCTCTGCGCCGCGGGCGTGGATTTTATTGAGCTCAACATCAGCTGCCCCAACGTCAAGCAGGGCGGTCTCGCGTTCGGCATCCGCGCGGCAGACGCCGGCGAGGTCGTCAGCGCGGTGCGCAAGGTCTGCACCGTGCCGCTCATCGTTAAATTGAGCCCGCAGGCCGAAAGCATCCCCGAGATGTGCAAGGCCGTTGAGGCTGCCGGCGCGGACGCCATCAGCCTGTGCAACACCTTCCAGGCGTGCGCGATCGATCTGGAAAAGCGCCGTCCCGTGTTCAACAACACGTTTGCGGGCCTGTCCGGCCCGGCGGTGCGTCCCATCGCCCTGCGCATGGTCTGGCAGGCCGTGGGGGCCGTCAGCATCCCCGTCGTGGGACTGGGCGGCATTTTGACGGGTAAGGACGCCTTGGAGTTCATCATGGCCGGTGCAGCGGCGGTACAGGTCGGCACCGCGAACTTCCTGGACCCGAAGGCCTGCACCCGCATCACGAACGAGATCGGCCAGTGGATGGACGCCCACGGCGTCAAGACGCTGGATGAGATCAGAGGGTGCGCACGGTAAATCACCGACTGCCTTCCCCTCAGGGGGAAGGTGCCCGAGGCCCCGCCCGAGGGCG
>OMFO01000363.1_pt1 | contig 27004 bp, 29 predicted proteins | sample 1645611 | NCBI WGS metagenome assembly OMFO01 (sample SAMEA103958147, study PRJEB25191) | human gut metagenome | biome: human-associated habitat [ENVO:00009003]; feature: intestine environment [ENVO:2100002]; material: feces | place: Germany | collected 2013/2015
GTTGCTGTTGCGGAAGAGCTGCATTTCGGGCGCGCCGCTGCCCGCCTGAATATTTTGAATATTTCGCAACCACCGCTAAGAGCCTATCCCAATAGGGTTTTGTTCCAGACAATGACACCACAGGCAAAATGCAGCATCGCCTCATAATTCTCGACCTTCTTCTCCCAACGAGTCAGGACACGGCGGTAGCGATTCATCCAACTGTGTGTTCTCTCTACAACCCAGCGGTGAGCCTTAAAATCCGTGTATTTGATGGCCTCTGACTCATCCTTTCGTGACTGGATATGAGGTTCATAGCGACGACTTTTCAGATACGATTCCAGCCATTCCGCTTCATACCCTTTGTCCATGCACAACCGGAGCCTCTTGCCCGGTCTGCCCGTCTGGAGGGCATCGAGCGTATCCGTAACCAACTTTATGTCGTGCGTATTTGCTCCGGCAACAACCAGTGCAAGCGGTAGCCCGTTCCCGTCAGTCATCAGACTGCGCTTTACGCCCTGTTTCCCCCGGTCTGTAGGGTTCTTGCCTGTTTTTTTGAGCCTGCCAGCGGTGATTTGGTTATACAACCATCCATCGACAGCCACGACCAGTCAATAGAGTCCAACTGTTCGCAAGCAACCCATTTTGCCAGAAGCGTTCAAATACTCCGGCATCTCGCCACTCCTGAAATCGGCGATGAGCAGAGCTTGACGAGCATATACCGGTGGCATTCAGCGCATTCCATTGGCAGCCCGTCCTGAGTACGAAGAAAATGGCGTTCATTGCAGCGCGATTATCAACCCGCTTGCGGTGCGTACCCAGCGGGTGTTGAGTTTTATGCTCCGGGATGAGTGGAGCCATTTTCTCCCAGAGTCCATCACTGATCTGCCACTTGTTGCCCGCCACACTTCGCCCTCAGAAATTATCATATTGTATTATCTGACAATTCCTTTTGGGATAGGTTCTTATTCTATAAAAGAAGAGACCACTGCAATATGTGATCTCTTGTATGCAAGGGTGCTTAAACAGTGTGAATTCACAAGTGTGATTTCATAAGTAATAACTTCTTGATTATTACGTTAGTGTTTTTAAGTATTGCTCAAGGGCTACTCTGACGATGGCACTTACATTTTTTGGATCTTTACCATTGCGTTTATTCCTCAATGCCAGATCTTCTATTGTGACAAGCATGCTTTCACCAAGAGAGATTGTCGTCCGACATTGTTTTTCTGGTTCGGGTTTTTCCGGCGCGCCGTATGGTTTATCCGCAAGGCGCTGAGCCAGAGCCTCTGCTTGTTCTACCGTAACTGCAGCTCTGTTTAATGCTTGCTGGCTGGGTTTCTTCACCATGGGCCAAATACCTCATTCATTAAATGTTCAATTTCTGCTCTGGCTGCTGTATTGTTCGTTTCTACTACACCGGTGCCGTTGCTCATGCAATCGCGATAGACTTTTCTGAAACAAATAACTGAATCCAGGACTTGAATTGTTGGGAATTCTTCAAGATATTCAAGGAATTCTTTTCTCTCATTTCCCCTCAAAACCGGATTGGTTGTTGCCATACTTTGTAAACAATAAACCTTAAGTTCCGGGTTAAGGTTACGCATTGCGTCTATCTGTTGTTCTAGTTCTGTAAGAGTATCCAGATCTGGTTGAGAACACTGTAGTGGCGCAATTATTTGATGTGCGACAACTCCACTCGTTATGAATTCCTTTGAGTTTCTTCCTGCGACATCCACTATTACATCATCGAACTTTTCATTCAGAACCTGTAGTGTTTGTGTCAGGTTATCAAATTTCTCAACAAGGGTTATTGCTGGTAACAGTCCTGCAGCTTCTCGTTCCGCATGATGTTTTGCGGCTGTTCGTTGTAGATCTCCGTTTAACAGGCAGACTTCCCTTCCTTTATTTGCGAGAGCAATAGCCAGGTTTGATGCAATGGTAGTTTTCCCTGAACCACCTTTGTTCCCACCAACTACAGTAATCATTGCAACCTCATAAATGTGATGTGTGAAGTATGATGATATTTTGACACGGTAACCTGATGTGTCAACATGCATTCATATTTATGAAGTATGAAATATGAAGTATGTCATATGATGTAATGAATATTACTTGTGTTTTGTGATTTCATAACTATGATAGTACTCAAATTGAGTATTACCTTGCAACCAGAAACAGTGATTTACTCAGATTGAGTATTTAAGGGGCTATAGATGAACGTATACTGCGATGATGGTTCAACAACAATCAAGTTGGCATGGAATGACAATGGGAAAATCTGTAAGTCGTTGTCGCAAAACTCATTTCGTCATGGATGGAAGGTTGACGGGTTAGGGATTCGCCAGACATTTAACTATGAACTGGATGGTAAAAAATACACGTATGATGAAGTTAGCAACCAATCTATTCTTACGACTCATATTGAGTATCAATATACGGATGTTAACCTGTTAGCTGTGCATCACGCTTTACTGAATAGTGGATTAGTGCCTCAGCCTGTATCATTGACTGTGACTTTGCCTATCAGTGAGTTCTACACGAAAGAGTGTCAAAAAAATGAACTCAACATTCAGCGTAAAATTGAGAATTTAATGAGGCCGATTCGTCTTAATAAAGGCGATGTTTTCACCATTGAACACGTTGATGTGATGCCTGAATCATTGCCAGCTGTGTTTTCTCGTCTGGTCATGGATAAAGTTGGTCAGTTCGAAAAATCGCTGGTAGTTGATATTGGCGGCACTACGCTTGATGTTGGTGTTATCGTTGGTCAATTTGACTCTGTAAGTGCCATTCATGGTAATTCTGGCATTGGTGTGTCTTCAGTTACGAAAGCTGCAATGAGTGCATTGCGCATGGCATCCAGTGATACCAGTTTCCTCGTTGCAGATGAATTGATTAAACGTCGTAATGACCCGGACTTTGTTCGGCAGGTTATAAATGACGAAACAAAAACTGATCTGGTCCTTAATACCATTGAGGGGGCTATTGCCAGTCTGGGGGAGCAAGTAGTCAATGAGCTCGGTGATTTTCATCATGTGAATCGTGTTTATGTTGTCGGTGGTGGGGCCCCGTTGATCTATGATTCGATAAAAACGGCATGGCACCATCTTGGGCAAAAAGTAGTGATGATGGAGTCGCCACAGACAGCACTGGTTGAAGCTATCGCGGCTTTCAAAGAGGAGTAATATTGTGGACGATGAACGGAAAAGGAAAAAATTCACACTTTATCTGCATCCGGAAAAAGCTGCAGACTTTCAAACTTTGGAAGCGATAGAGTCCGTTCCGCGTTCTGAGCGTGGTGAGCTGTTCCGGAATGCATTTATTTCTGGAATGGCGTTACACCAACTTGATCCTCGCCTGCCTGTATTGCTGACTGCCATTTTGAGCGAGGAGTTTTCAGCAGATCAGGTTGTAACCTTACTCAGTCAGACGACAGGATGGAAGCCTTCTCAGGCCGATATCAGAGCTGTGTTGACTGAACTCGGTGCTTTGCAATCTGCTGAAAAAATGCCTCCTTCTGCTACTGATTCGGTGCAGGAGGCAATGAATGATGTGCGCCTTAAAATGCAAAAATTATTCTGATATATCAGAATGAAGCAATGGGGATCTCAGTCCATTGTGTTGTATACGAAGGCGAGAGCATTTCCCGTTTCATTTGCCATTCAGGGGCGGTTCCTCGCCCCGCAAACCACACTTTCCCTTTTCCAGACTGGTTCAGTTCATCGAGTGTTTTCATTAACTTTTCGCTGTTTTTACGGGGCTGGATCTCATCAAATAATCCCGGCTGCGCTATACCCGATGGTGTGAAATCAGCCAGCATGACTCCTGCCTTCATATAGCGGTACCCTTCACGCCAGACATGGTTTAACGCTCTGCATGCTGCGGCAATAATGTCCCGGCTGTCCTGTGTGGGTAATGGAAGCTTTTCCACAGCGGCATTGCTGTAACAGGGTTCTTTTACTGCAAAGGGGGATGTCCGTACAAATGTCGTCACCTGCCGGCAATACTGACGCTCCCCACGTAGTTTCTCTGCGGCCCGCTCTGCATACTGAACAACAGCCTGGTGCATGGCATCTTTGTCTGTGATTCGTTCACCAAAACTGCGACTATGTCAACGCCACGATGTTTGACCGTTATTTGCCATTTTCATGCCCGCTAAATACTTTCGTTACTGATGCTGTCCGCTTTGCACCATTTCATCATCACTGATTGGCGTTGTGTTTTTGGTCAGCACTCCAGCTTTACGTTTCTCTTTTAACCGGTAACTCTCTCCTTGTTCTTTTTGACGGACGCATTTTACGTTTGGGCTGGATGTAGTAACGCAGCATGGAACGTCCGCCCGTATAACCCATTGCCTTAATCTCCGCGAAGATAACCTCGCTATTCCAGACATTCTCTGCCAGGCGCATGTCGATGTAATCCATAAACGGTTTCAGCTTAACCATTTTGTGGCGGGTCTTTCTGGCTGGCGGTTCAGGGTATTTGAGGTAGCGTCTGACCGTCCGTTCAGAGCAACCAATCTGAGCCGCAATATCGACAATGTACGCGCCCTGCTGGCGCATTTGCTTTATCATGTAAAAGTCCTCTCTGCTCAGCATGTTGATGTCCTTTCTGGTGTGAGAACCTTAAGGAAACAACATGTTGGGTGGAGCGGACAATCCAAATGGTGAATTACCGTCTTATATCACTGGCGCTGACACCTGTAGTTTGTATACACAATCCCTGGCATTGAAACACACATATGAAGTGTACTTCGGATATGACCGTACGCTCAGGAAGTACGGCAGATTCCGTCAAAAATTACCTGTAAAGACAGACATCAGAAAAAACAGTGCTCGCCGCAGACCGGTGACCGGGCGAAGCCCGCGAACCGGCGAGGAAGCGCAATGTATCTGTAGTTACAGGGAGCAGGTACGCCCTGAAGCCCTTTCATAAAACGGTTGTGTGCGCTGTCCTTCTGGAATGATTTATCCACATATCCGGAGGCCCGATCCAGTAAACAGATCCATGAATGATCAACAAAGGATCCATTAAAGATCCCCATATCGCTGCAAACCTTGTCACTCATGGGCCGGGACCACGATCACATAAGCTGTGGCATGTTACTGATAAACTGTAACATGCTAATGATAAGCTGTATTTAGTAATCCATATACTGAAGTAAGTTAATGACATAAACTATGGTCAGTATGCCAGACTCAGTTGTTAAATACAGGCTGCAGGTTTTTCTTCAGTCAGTTAGCGGAGTTCTGACACACGATTTTCTGTTTATTCTTTTACTGTCCACAGGCTGGAGGCTTTCTGGAAAACGAAAATTCAGACATCAAAAAACTGTTCGGCGAGGTGGATAAGTCCTCCGGTGAGCTGGTGACACTGACACCAAACAATAACAACACCGTACAACCTGTGGCGCTGATGCGTCTGGGCGTTTTTGTACCGACCCTTAAATCACTGAAGAACAGTAAAAAAAATACACTGTCACGTACTGATGCCACGGAAGAGCTGACACGTCTTTCCCTGGCCCGTGCTGAGGGATTCGATAAGGTTGAGATCACCGGCCCCCGCCTGGATATGGATAATGATTTCAAGACCTGGGTGGGGATCATTCATTCCTTTGCCCGCCATAACGTGATTGGTGACAAAGTTGAACTGCCTTTTGTTGAGTTTGCAAAACTGTGTGGTATACCTTCAAGCCAGTCATCCCGCAGGCTGCGTGAGCGCATCAGCCCTTCCCTGAAGCGCATTGCCGGTACCGTGATTTCGTTTTCCCGTACCGATGAGAAGCACACCCGGGAATATATCACCCATCTGGTACAGTCAGCTTACTACGATACTGAGCGGGATATTGTGCAGTTACAGGCCGATCCCCGCCTGTTTGAACTGTACCAGTTTGACAGAAAAGTCCTTCTCCAGCTTAAGGCGATTAATGCCCTGAAGCGACGGGAGTCCGCCCAGGCACTCTACACCTTTATAGAGAGCCTGCCCCGGGATCCGGCACCGATATCGCTGGCGCGGCTGCGTGCACGCCTCAATCTGAAGTCTCCTGTATTTTCCCAGAACCAGACGGTCAGACGGGCAATGGAGCAGTTGCGCGAGATTGGATATCTTGATTACACGGAGATCCAGCGGGGGCGGACAAAATTCTTCTGTATTCACTACCGGCGTCCCCGGTTAAAAGCGCCGAATGACGAGAGTAAGGAAAATCCGTTGCAACCTTCACCTGCGGAAAAAGTCAGTCCGGAGATGGCGGAGAAGCTTGCCCTGCTTGAGAAACTGGGCATCACGCTGGATGACCTGGAAAAACTCTTCAAATCCCGCTGAACATAAACTGTAGTCAGTGAAGAGCGCTCCTTTACTGACTACAGCTTATATTAACCGGTGCAGTGAGTGGTCTGCTCACTGCAGTTTATATTCTGTTTCCTGCAGTGCTGTCTGTAGCTGAGCTGCCATCTGCCTGTCCCTTACGTAAGTGATCCCGTAACCTGATGCTGAGGCATTGCTCCCTTCATAAAACATGACTTACTCACTACAGCTTATATACATGCTCCAGCTTATGTTATGTCTGTTCTGCTGACCACAGCTTATATAAGGAAGCGCGTATGCCGTCACCTCAGGGGAGGCAGTGTACGCAGGATCTCCGCAGCATCCCGCCCGTCACCTGTGAAAGGCACTGCCAGCGTGGCAGCCATATCCAGTGCAAACACTCTGGTATAAACCTCCATCGAACGTGGATCCCTGTGACCAACCAGTGCCTGGATGACTTTCCGGGGCTGGCGGTGATAGAGCATGTGCATGATATAGCTGTGCCGGAAGGTGTGTGGTGTGACCGGAATCGAAAAGTGTACTCCGTCAGCTTCGGCCCGTCTGACAGCCTGCTTCAGCCAGTTGCGCATGGTTTCGTCGGTCACGGCCCATAATGGTTCACGACGACGGGGCCGGGTGGTGATCATCCAGCTTTCCATCTGCCTGACATAGCTTATATCTGTCAGCGGAACCAGGCGCACTTCATCTTTTGGCGGGCGTCCGCGTCGCGCACGCACTTTTTCGGACAGGATCCGCACAAACGGTCTTACTCCATTCAGGTCAAATGATTCCGGCGTCAGCATCCGGGCTTCGCCAATACGCATTCCGGTATTCCAGAGGGTGGCGAACAGCATATGGTGACGCTGATCCGGCATATAGAAGAGAAGGGCACTCACTTCCGGGGCCAGCAGGTAGGCCGGTGTGGCCCCCGTGGAAGTGGCCATTCTTCTCAGGGAGAGCGCTGTTGCAAAATCCACCCCCGGCGCAATGGGTAACAGGGAGACGCGTTCAGGTGAATTCTGCAGGGGAATGACATTGTTCATGAGTTATTTTTCACGTAGCACACGCACTGTTTATGGATACAGGTATTCTGACCTGAACGCCCGGATCCTTCCACGACAATAAATCGCAGCGCGCGGATCCTTTTGTTTGATTATCACGCATTATTGCGGGTAAAACCAAATACATAAAGGCGCATTTTGCCGCTGGGATCCCGTCTTAAGCCAGTCATGGTGCGGGCTGAGGGCTGGTTTACCGTTTTTGGGAGAATTGGGGTAATGCCAGGACAGGCAGAAACGGAAAAAAAATCCTGCAGACGCCCTTAAAAGACAACTGAAAATTTCTGACTCCATATTCCTCTGGTTTCAGACTGCTTAATCACATCATCAACCTGATACATAATAAACAGATTCTGTTCACAGAATGAACAATTAAGTAAATGGTTAGATTATGCGAAAAAGTACAGATATTTCTCACCATCGTTATTGAATAATATGTCTTCACACAAACAATATTAATATTTTGAGTGTAAGCCCTGACTCAAAGAAAGAAATGTCTGTTTTCGGAATCAAAAATATATAGTTATCAAAATACATTAATTTCAAATTTGAAATTAATGTAAAACGATTTAGTAAATGTTATGACATTATAAATCTACTCCTCCATGTTTAGAGGAGTATTTGCAGACTGGACGCTCTTATATAGTTACTTACCTTTATACATATTCTAACATAAGCATTTACCAACCTTACAGGGAACAGACCATAGTAGTTTATATTTCCATTCAGGTCTGAATGCACCGATAGAATATATCATCTTTTTATTATTATCCTGACAATACCTTCGTGCTTTATCTATATTCAGCCACATAAGGACACTTCCCGGACTTAGTTTCATACAATTCTCATCATTCAGAACTGCACCATTTGGAACGTCATAATAAACATTACATGAGCTTTCAGATTTCAGTACTATATCAATAGCACACGGTTTATTATCCCAGAATAGCACATGGCCAAACATAAGTTCTCGTAAGTGAGAAATAAACATTAACAGATTATCATATTCGTAGCAAGGTAGGGTACCTCCAAACCGGGAATGAAAAAGTGATATATAAGAGCTGGATATTTCTTTATCGGATAACTGGCTTATACACTTAATCTCTCCGCCATTCCTGATAAATCTCTGGATTTCATTTCGGCGAGTTTTTTCAAATTTAGGTGAAAAAGATTCCTTTATAATACAATTTTGTTTTTTTCTGGCTATTTTCCATGTTGCATTGATAATATTTTGTTTATTTATAATTGATAATTTATTAGTTTTATCCGGAAAAAAACATCTTGCATGTGGGGAAAAAGGAATTAATACCTCATCAGATGAAAGAGGATAAGACCTTCTTGCCATTATCCCAATTTGTTTTCCATTGCACAGAAAATATGAGCCTTTGATATCACCATCTTTTTCATAGTGAAAAAAATCAAACTTCCAGTCATGATGTATCATAAAGTATGAAACAACATCCGGATGCATGTTTACACTACCACCGTATTTTTCAAAAGTTTTTTTGTACGTTTCGAATGTAGATGGTTTCCAGGCCGTAATAATGCGCTTTATATTTTTAATTGACAAAGTCATATCCTCGGCGTTTTTATATGTTATGAGTGCAACACCAACAATAATTCTGATTATGATAAATATTATTTAAAATCAACTTCCATTTGTTGTTGAATTGAAAGGTGTTTTGTCGTTTCTATACAGTATTTAATATAATCAGTAAACTTTGGCGGTTTAGGCATTCCGATACTCAGTAGCTTGTCGTTACTGAAACAAACATTGAGCATACTGAACGCTCCATATAAACGAATGGCTTTTAACATAAGGCGTTCGTTACAGGGACCAAAAATATTTTTAAAATCATGACGGCTCATTGCCAGTATGTCATAACTGACTTTAGTATATCTGTCTCCAACAGGATCACAGTTCAAAGCACGGGCTACAGCTTCGTCAATAGCAGAGAACGTCACACTACTTTCTTTACCTGCTGATATATGAACAATCTCACCATTAATTAACGAACTTTCAAGCAACATTAGCAATGCATCAGCACAATAATCTACAGGGATAACATCTATTTTATCATCCAGAGAGCACATAAATTTTTGCAACATTAACCCCATTCTGAATACCCAGAAAATACTGGTTGAAGGTAAGCACCCTAAACGACTGTGGCCAACAATAATTGATGGTCGGGCAACCAACAAAGGTAAATCAGGACACTGCTTACGCATCAGATATTCTATTGTTGCTTTTGAATGCGTATACTCCACTAAATGTTCACCTGTTTCTGATGAAGCAGACTCTTCCTTAACTAGCGACCCCGTATGAGGTGTACAAGACATAGCAGTACCAACATGAAGGAAGCGTTTCAGTCCTGCCACTTTTGCCATTCTTCTTGCAAAAGCAAGTGTACCTGTAACATTCACATTCCATATAAAAGGATTATTACCAAAAGAAGCTATAGCCGCACAGTTTATAACATGAGTGACTTCATCAAGACGAGGATCCATGAGAAAGGCTTCCGGATTATTTAGATCCCCAGGCAAGATGTTATCATTAGTTAATGCATGCAACCTTTCCTCACAAACATTAAATTTACGCATATTTTCTTTAATTCTTTCCAGTCCCGCTTGTGGAGTAGGTGCTCGTACTAAAAGTAGCAAATTTATATTATTACAGTTATCCAGCAGCTTATCCAGGACCGCGCCACCAAGAAATCCTGTTGCACCTGTAAGTAATAACAATTTCATATCTAACCTCTTTTGTTTTCATGTAATCATTATAAAAATAAATTATCTTACATAAACTATGATTAAACAAAATCAAGAGAGATTAAATGTAAAAACAATGTTTATTTTTATACGACAGGATCCTTCAGGTTATTGCGAGTGTTTTTATTGGATGGTCTTCTTATTATTGACGAGTAATAGAATTATAATAAAATTCATATTATTAACATCGCTTATCAATTATTTTTATGTCGATAACACTGTGTCGTTATGCATGAAGAGTGGCAGAGCAGCATCTTTAAAAATACAAGAGTTAACAGAAACACTTTTATCGTTGAGCACATATACCCTCCACATATTATAAAAAATCAAAAGACCACCATCAGAAGTGCTGGCCTTTTGTTTATCATATTTAAAGTGTCATGAAAAAGTTAAAAACAGGCATGCTTCAGGTTAAAAATAATACTTCAGACCAGCTGTGGTCATAAAGTTATAGCTTTCAATGCCTGCACCATTTTTGGTGTGATCAGATATATTCAAATTTCTGGAGTACAGAGAAGTATCACCTTTCTTATTAGTAATACGGTTCCATGTTCCTTCGACATAAACTTTAGCTGCAGGTGTAATATAATAACCAGCATGTAGTGAGACAGAGTAATAGTTCTGATTATTTACATCGCTACGATAGGTGATCCTTTTCTCAGGGTTGTAATGCTCATCATTATCCGATGCCTTCACCCATCCGCTATATTTGAAACTCCCCCCGAACTCAAAGCTATCATACCGATAATTACCGGTTAACCCTATATAGGGCATTTTAAAGTGTTGTTTGTAGCCTATAGCTCTTTCACCATCTGGAAATGATCCCGTTTCATCCCGGAAGCCTCCCTCACTACTATAGATATAAGAGCCTCCTTTTGCTGTAAAGCTATAACGATTTTCCTGGTAACCAGCCATAAGACCTAACTGATAGTCTGGTTGATTCAGGAGCCATCCCTTAATATTCAGGTCGAATTCATTAGCAAAATTTAGACGGGTATTCGGATGTTTACTCTCATCAGTCCAGGTTCCGGGATTGCTCGTATCCAGCCAGTCCCTGTCCACCATATTGCCTCCACGACCAGCTAATGTTGTCCACCCTGAGGCACCGACAGATACTCTGGGTAACAGATCCCAGTTAAATGCCCCCTTGACAATTGGCGCATTACTGTATTTCCAGTCCAGCTGGCTGGCTTTGCGCCCTTTTTCTTCAGGCAGATAAACCCGTTCTTTGGCCTTGCCACTTAAAGTGCCAAAATCAATCTCCGTACTGATTTTCTCCGGTGTAAAAGAAAGCCCAGTATCAGAAGCCAGTGCAGCAAACGCTACAGGAGCTGAGAGTGCAGTAGCAAGAATCTTTAAGTACATAGACAAGTTAACTCCATTCCACTCGTTTGTTTTTGATAAATATTTTTTTATTTACTCGTAGTAGTCAACTGAAAAATGCTGTTTTGTTTAACGTTTGTTTACAATGTGGCCGCATGTCGCTTTATTTATTCCCTTTTATGTCAGAATATCAGGGGAGTCAGTCAAACCCGGTATGATTACTGCCCCGGTCATCCATGTTCCAGGAAATATCAGGGCATACAGGGTGCTGGTAACTGCGAATAAGGCCCTGGTCGGACACTTTATGCCGGGAACGTCTGTAACATGGAAACCGGTACCTTCTTCCTGGGTTTATTTTGTTAACTCTTATCTAAAGGGAGACAAAATGGCCAAATCCTGCGATTATGAAGCAATCAGGGTTTTTATTAGCGTTAATGTCGGCAAATATACCAATAACGCCATTACAGTTAATTATTCAGATAGCGTTTGTGCGACAAGGCATTACCATTCGACGAAAATAAACTCAGGTGGTTGATATCAGAAATCAACCGTGGCTCCACCTACAAAAAAAGTTGCTGGTTTATAAATCCCTCCTTTCTGATTAATAAGAAAACTAATAACATATGAGTATAATTACTTGTTCAGATAAGTTAATTATCTTCGTGATTGATATTTATTTGGTTTCAGTAAAAATGATGTTTTTATTATAAAGTTTATAAATACCAAGTCGGTGGTGTTTATTAGTGTAATGGAGGGGAGTGCGTAAATCGTTACATGTAACACTTCCTTCCAATAATACTTTATAAATCAATAAATGTATGATTACTTATTTCCTGAAATATCACATATATTGCTATATTTCTTAACGAGATATTCTTATTTTATTGATGATTGCATCTCTTTTATTTAATGTAAAGCTTTCTTATTAATCTTCTAATGTATTGCAAAATGGTAGATGCTGAGTAATCAACAGACTTGTATGTAAAGTCAAGATTAACGTTGCTAAAGCACGCATCAATTTTCTGATAAAAGGATGTGGTTGTTTTTTTCGATAAAAAAAATTCTTGTCTAACCGCTGGTGAAATAAGATTATTATTACCCCGGATTAATACTGAGCCTAACAATAGAATACAAAAAAAACAAAATGCTTTAAATAAGGGGAGCACTATAAGTTATCCTCTTTACTTTATGCTTACCAACTCATTTTGTTACTTTATAACATAACTCATCTTGCGTTGTAAACAGACTCGTTTTAGTTCCATGCACCTTTTGAGATCGTGACCAAATAATGGCGTTAGTGATGTTCTTCCAGTGTCATATGGTTAAGTGGTTGATATGGCGTTCACTGTTATATTCTGACAACCAGTTTGCCGCCAGTTCCCGCTTTTCATCCAGCGTTCTGAACAGACAAAAACCGAGTATTTTTGTTCGGTATGTCCGGTTAAAACTCTCGATAAAAGCGTTCTGCGCCAACTTACCTGATTGGGTAATCTCCAGTTTTACTACATGTTTTTCTGCGCATTACGTCCGTGTTGGATAAAAAAAATCCTGGCCATAATCTATGCGAATCATAGCTGGATAGACATGGTTTTCCGCAATCCTTGAACCGCCCCGGGAATCCTGGAGACTAAACTCCCTGAGAAAGAGGTAAACAGGATGACTAAAAATACTCGTTTTTCCCCCGAAGTCCGTCAACGGGCAGTTCGTATGGTTCTGGAAAGTCAGGGCGAATATGACTCACAATGGGCGGCAATTTGTTCCATTGCTCCAAAGACTGGCTGTACGCCGGAGACTCTGCGTGTCTGGGTTCGCCAGTATGAGCGGGATACCGGGGGCGGAGATGGAGGGCTCACCAGTGCTGAACGTCAGCGTCTGAAAGAGCTGGAACGTGAAAATCGTGAACTGCGCCGCAGCAACAATATCCTTCGCCAGGCTTCCGCTTATTTTGCGAAGGCGGAGTTCGACCGCCTCTGGAAAAAGTGATGGCACTGCTGGATAAGCTGCGTGAGCAGTACGGGGTCAGACCGGTATGCAGTGAACTGCATATTGCCCCGTCAACGTATTACCACTGTCAGCAACAGCGACATCATCCTGATAAACGCAGTGCACATGCACAGCGCGATGACTGGCTGAAGAGAGAGATACAGCGCGTATACGATGAAAATCATCAGTGTACCGTGTGCGTAAAGTCTGGCGCCAGTTGTTACGGGAAGGAATCAGGATGGCCAGATGTACAGTGGTGCGCCTCATGGCGGTTATGGGACTTGCCGGTGTTCTCCGGGGTAAAAAGGTCCGCACTACCGTCAGCCGGAAAACCGTTGCCGCAGGTGACCGCGTAAACCGTCAGTTCGTGGCAGAACGTCCTGACCAGCTGTGGGTGGCTGATTTTACTTACGTCAGCACATGGCAGGGCTTCGTCTATAGTGGCGTTCATCATTGATGTATTTGCCGGATATATCGTGGGGTGGTGGGTCTCATCGTCTATGGAAACGACATTCGTGCTGGATGCGCTGGAGCAGGCGTTGTGGGCCCGCCGTCCGTCCGGCACCATCCATCACAGCGATAAAGGCTCTCAGTATGTGTCACTGGCCTATATGGAGCGATTAAAAGAAGCAAAACTGCTGGCATCAACAGGGAGTACAGGCGACTCGTATGACAACGCGATGGCGGAGAGCATCAATGGTCTTTACAAAGCGGAGGTAATACACCGTAAGAGCTGGAAAAACCGTGCAGAAGTGGAACTGGCCACACTCACGTGGGTGGACTGGTATAACAATCGACGATTGCTGGAAAGGCTGGGCCATACTCCTCCGGCAGAAGCAGAAAAAGCTTATTATGCTTCCATCGGAAACGATGATCTGGCAGCCTGAGTTCACAGATAAAACACTCTCCAGGAAACCCGGGGCGGTTCAGGACTGGAGTGCCTTAAGCGCTTTATCGAAATCGAAGGGTTGGGACATGTGTCATTCCTTTTTGGTTGTATATTACTGGAATGACACAGAATTTCTAACACTCCCTTTAATTTAGGTTTATTACTATTATTATACTTACTCTCTTTTTTACATGACCTCAATCTTTACGATTATATTCACTCTATCTTTACACATTCCATTACTCTTATCCTCATCCAATTATATTCATGTCCTTCTCTAATCTTCCTTGTCACCATTATCATAATATCCACTTCTTCCCTCATTCAATCATAATTACTGTAATTCATACGTTACTCAGATAAGTTATTCTCTACAGCTACGCTATTGTTGATATCCATCTGTTCTCATTTTCAGTGAAACAGTAATTGATTTTAATTTATCCATCATGAACTGTATTTGCTTAACAATGATTGTTTATCTGAAGTGTTTTAACTATTCTGGTTGGAAACAATTTCTCTGTCATCAAAGATTAACTGAATGTTTACTCTTTGATAAGGTATCCATGGTTCCGTCATGTTTAACAGCGCAGGATAAACAACAGAATTAACAGAGTGAATTTCTGATTATATTTGTTGCCGGTTGTATTGTTTAAGGTACTGGGTGAAAATTATTCATCCATTGTATGTTGTCTTATGCTATCGTGTGTCGTTAACGTTCATATCCTGGAGAACAGATTGAATAAGCGCGTGTGAGTTTATTGTGGTGACCTTATAAACGTTTTTTCAGACTCACTGAGAGCAAATTTACAAACCATGAGCTTATAGTTGTAATATGTTTCCTAACCGCCTGGCAGCGGGATTACAGTTCGTATTTTTCTGTATTTCACTGTGTTGTATTGAATCTGTATTTTCTTCGCACCTCGTTTATCTCATCTCTATAGACAATGCCATCAGATAACTCATACCCTTCAGCACAACGCTGTGTGTCGTTAATAATCCGTCGTATCCATTCTGTTACAGCATGCCTGATAAATACCATCTGTAAGTTATTACCGTTTTAGATCTGATTATGAGCGAAAGCATTAATTCGCTCACAGAGCTTAAAACATCATTAACTTTCAGGAGTCATCAACATGCCTAAATCTTACACACCAAACTGGTTTTTTACCGCTTTACTTGACAATCACATCAATCAAATGATGGCACGCTATTCCTGCCTGCGGGCCTTACGGATGGATTTCTTCTACAGGAAGGATACGCCTGATTTCTTACAACCTGATCATCGTTGGCTTGAATTACAACTGCGTATGCTGCTGGAGCAGGTTGAACAGTTTGAAAATATGGTTGGCTTCTTCTGGGTGATTGAATGGACGGTTGATCATGGTTTTCATGCGCATGTGGTCTTCTGGCTCGATCGTCAGAGGGTTAAAAAAATATATCCCTTTGCGGAGCGGATTACGGAATGCTGGCGGTCTATTACGCATAACAGCGGTTCGGCACACCGCTGTACATATCAGCCGCATTATACATACAACATCAACATTCCTGTGCGCCACAACGATCCTGAAAGCATCGATAATATTCGCGGTGCCCTGCATTATCTGGCAAAAGAAGAGCAAAAAGACGGGCTGTGTGCCTACGGCTGCAATGAAGTTCCTGAACGTCCTGCTGCAGGGCGTCCTCGTAAGCCTCACTTCTGAAGCTTAAATCCTGAGCTTCCTGTCCTGGAAACATTCCGTCGGTAAAACCTTACCGCCTTGCTTAATGATGTGAACTGAAGTCAACGGAGATCATTCACTCTGAACCACATCCGGTGTTCTGTCCCTTGTCGGTGACCTGATCTTCCCGTTCTGCCCCGGTTCTTCACTTATTCCATCAACCCCATCCGCAAACCATAACACGTCAGCTTATTCACGGGCAGGACGCATTGTGGGCTGCGCATAACGGAGCATATCTTATGAATGCTATCCCTTATTTCGACTATAGCCTGGCCCCCTTCTGGCCATCTTATCAGAACAAAATCATCGGCGTTCTCAACCGTGTGTTGCGCGAGCAGTCCTGCTCCCGAATACGGCGGATCCTGCTTCGTCTGCCGGGGGAACATGGCAACATCTTCAGCGACAGAAAAACCTGGTTCGGTATGGCCTTTATCGAAACCGTCAGTGCGCTGATGAATGCAACACCCGGACGTGACCTCTGCTGGCTCCTGACACGTCATCCTGAAAAACCGGAATACCACGTGGTGCTGTGCGTCAGACAGGAGTATTTCGACGGCCCTGAACTGGATCGGCTGATTCTGGATGCCTGGAGCAACGTACTGGGCTTCGCATCACCGGGTGAAGCAGCACCGTACCAGAAGCAGATCACCCGGGATGTGGTGCTGGACAGTTGTTCACCGGACTGCGAAGAGAGACTCAAAGAGCTGATATGGGCGTTCAGTGATTTCGCCCGCGATCGTCGTGGTGTGCGCGATCCGGAAGCCCGTTACCTCGCCGGTAATCCCTGGTATCCCGTAGCAGGCCAGCTCTGAAAGCTCAGCTCAGCAGATTCACCCGCATTTGCCCAACATTCATAAATCTCACAGAGGACATTCTGACCATGTTGACCTCAATGACAGGTCACGACAGCGTATTGCTGCGTGCCGACGATCCCCTGATCGACATGAACTACATCACCAGCTTCACTGGTATGACCGACAAATGGTTTTACAAGCTGATCAGTGAAGGCCATTTCCCTAAACCCATCAAACTGGGGCGCAGCAGCCGCTGGTACAAAAGTGAAGTGGAGCAGTGGATGCAGCATCGAATCGAGGCATCACGAGGGGCAGCAGCATGAAACGTGTTGTAATGCCGGTACGCTGGCAATGTGCAAAATACCAGCGTTGGTATTGTGGAAATCAGCCCTGTCCCTGGTGCTGGCGCTGACAACTCCCGCTCATCTTTCTGCTGGCACCCTCTGGCCAGCCAACTGTTTGTCATCATTTCCTGACTGATTCGTCATTCCCTTCGTCCCGCCAGTCACTGGTGTTTGTATCGTACCGTGCCGGTGTCGATGTGCGCTTTCCGTGTGTCTGGTCTGCACCGGCTTAACAAAATTCAACGGGGATAAAATAGTGCAAATAACCGAAGCCTTACTTTCAGCGCCGGGGGAAATCCGGCGTTTTGTTCAGCAGGCGGTGGACCACTGGCCAAATCTGTTGGCATTTCACTTCACGCTCCATTCGGCAGAAGGAAACATCAACGGACAACAGATTCATGCATTCTGTACTTCCTTTTACCGACAGGTGCACGAGCGTATTACTGAGCGTAATCACACGGCCAGCCCATCCTCGCCGGTGGTATTACGCTGGTTGCGGGAACAACATGGAGGAGCAACAATACGATGCCTGTTGCTGTTCAGCCAGGAGCTTTTCTGCCATCCGCGAGCCAGTGTGACAGTTGATGAAGAATGTTCACAACGGGTGGATTTACTACAACAGACTTGGCAGGTGATAAGCGCTGGCGGACAATGCCGGGTGGAAAAGCGTTTTCAGGTCGTCCGGGGTGATACATCTGGCCAGTATGTTGCGTTAAAAACAGTCGCATTGTCTCTGGGGTTACCGGTTGTGATCGCCATTACCCATCGTCCGGTACAGCGCTGTACATTGATTACAGCTCAGTGAATCAGCGCAGTTGTGCAGTCAACGAGGTTTTCTGTCTTTTCGTCGGTCATTCAGCATCATTAAACGGGTCTCTGCCTCTTTCTGTTCCTGTGGTGTCACTTCCCCGCACGGCTGACCGTTCAGGTTGTAACGGGCGCCGCCAGCCATTAACGCACGGTAATAGCGCGGAGACTGCACATAAGACGCTACTGCCGCGCGTAATGCACCTGCACCAAACGCCAGTTCTCTGATGGCGATATCCTGTATCAGGTCGTCAGGTATCCCCACTTTAAGCGGTTTTGGTTTTTCCCGGTTGAATAACTCAGGCCAGAGTTCCACAAGACGATTTATACGCTTACGGTTTTTGCGCTGGCGTTTTGTCATATGTCGCCATGGTGTTTGATTCCTCACCCGAAGAAGCTTCTCGTTGTGTACTGTGTTCGTTTTATCCTGCAGCGGCGTTGCCGGTGATTTACTGAAAATACCCTGCGGTTTACGGTTAATGGTCAGCGTTACCATCAGTATTGTTACCTCGTGCTGTCAATGGAAGTGGTACCTCATCCGGTATCTGAAAATGTTTTCCGGTGGATGGCACAGCGAATGTCATGTAAGACATGCTGTTGCCGGTATTGTTCAGTGCTGTGCGTAGTGAGCGTATTCGTTATCAGACAGAGGGGCAGGGAACAAATGGCGTAAACGGACATCTCAGTGCCTGAGAAACAGTACAGGTCAGGCCATCATGGCCTGCAAACAGAGCCCTGGCGACCCCGTGGCCGAAAACGAAACAATAACCCGCGCGCAGTGCGAGGAATCCGGATGTGAAGCAATCAGCAGGTAATATTAATGGCAGGACCAGCAGGTTCTTTAAACAAACGAACATGCTGTAATTGATATTTTGCTTATTGTATTTTCTTTTTAGTTATTAAATTAATTTATTTACGAAAAATTTTCTGCAGATACAGGATGGGAATTCAGGGTGTCATCACGCCTTATGATGACACCCTTCCCCTGGTTGTGGAAAACCGAAGGATATATCAGGTTCAGCAACAAAATCAGTGAGCTGAAAGATACCAGTCCCCCAGCTTCAGCAGCTTTCACGTAAACATAAACAGGGCTCAATGAATATCTGATTGCTCCAGTTACCTTCTTTAATTCGTTCCAGCAAAACATTTCCTGCTTCCAGACCAATTTTCCTGTGAGGAACGGCCATTGTTGTTAATGATGGTTGGCAAACTTTGCTGACGTCACTGTCACCAAATCCTACTACGGCGAGCTCGTCTGGAACTTTGATCCGTCTTCGTTGACATTCATAGAGAACACCGCAGGCTAACTCATCTGACACACATACCAGGGCATCCAGTTCCGGCCATGCGAGCAAAAATTCCGGTAGTTGTGATGCTCCGGTGGAAAAAACAGGTGGCAGAGCAGCGTTAATAACACGGTTGGGAGACATATGATGGCGTAACATAGCTTTATACCATCCCTGTAAATGCTGCTGAAAGATCCACTGTTCCTGGTTAGCGCATAGCAAACCGATATTCTGATAACCACGTTGTACCAGCATATCCGTCAGCTCGAACATTGCTGCAACATTATCAATACCAATGTTGATATCTATCGGATCAGTACGAATGGCACCGATTTCTATAACAGGAATCGAGGCATTTTTGAGCAAGTGACGCACGGTACTATTATGCTCAACACTAAGCAAAATTGCTGCAGCGATATTAGAAGCCAGCAGGGTTTCCAGCAGTTTTTCTTCTTGTTCCAGACGATGGCGTGACTCAGCCAGGATTATTTGATACCCCGCTGGTTGTAGCACATGTTGCAGCCCGGCAAACATTTCCGTGCATCCCGCTTCAGCCAGGTTTGGCACGACCATTGCGATCGTGTGTGAAGATGCCGATGCCAGTGCGCTTGCAGTGAGGTTGGGCATATACCCTAATTCATTAACTGCGGCTTCAATCTTCTCCCTCAATTTATCTGAAACTTGTTCGGGAGTGCGTAACGCTCTGGATACAGTCATTGTGCCAACTCCCGCGAGTTGCGCGACATCAGCAATAGTGACTTTACCTGTACTACGACGTTTTCGGGTTATTGCCATACAAAATCCTGCTCAGCGACTACATATGGAGATCTTTTATTACTTATCATCAACGGCTTCCTGCACTGCCAGTAGCAGAGTATACCTCTTAATATCTGCCATAAGTCTGGATTTAATCAGTGAAATCTATTTTGATAGCGCTATCACAAATTCGAACAATACCTCCTGATAGCGCTATCTTTGTGATATTGATCGCAGATATACCGTCGTTACTTGAATACATTCTGGTCATATAAATAAGAAATTAGGGGGTGGGAGTGCTTAATATCTGGCTTTCTGATTCAACAATCGCATTACGAAAGAATGCCGCAACCTGGCAGCAGGCATTAGATATCTGTGCCAGACCGTTACTGGATGCAGAGATAATTACGACGGATTATCTCAGTGCGATAAAGACACAACATGAAAAACTGGGGCCTTATTATGTCCTGGCACCCGGGCTGGCCATGCCGCATGCCCGACCAGAAGAAGGGGCAAAAGGATTAGGTTTATCATTATTAAAACTTGAAGAAGGTGTCAGTTTTCATACAGAGGAATTTGATCCTGTAGATGTTATCATTTTACTTGCCGCACCAGACAAACACAGTCATATCGAAATGATATCTGCACTGGCTGAGTTATTCTCCAGCGAAAAAGATTTACATGAATTGCATCAGGCTCGCAATGTGGAGGAAATAAAAAAGATAATTTCACGGTTCTGATTACATTATAAATTCAGTCTTTTCACAACATTGCGCCGTTGCGTGATGGGACTTCTTCAACTTAAAATGGTGAATATAATGAAAATTATGGCTATTTGTGGCTCAGGGCTTGGTAGTAGTTTTATGGTCGAAATGAATATTAAAAAAGTTCTGAAAAAAATGGATATAGAGGCGGAAGTGGAACATTCCGATCTCTCATCAGCAACGCCAGGGGCTGCCGATTTATTTGTGATGGCCAAAGATATTGCTGCCAGTGCCAGCGTACCGGAAAGTCAGTTGGTGGTTATCAACAACATCATTGATATTAATGAACTCGAAACGCAACTGCGTAACTGGTTAGCAAAACAATAACCTTAATTGAAGCGAGGTGGATATGTTTATCCTTGAAACGCTGAATTTTGTTGTTGATATACTTAAAGTGCCCGCGATACTGGTCGGCTTGATTGCCTTAATTGGTCTGGTTGCCCAGAAAAAATCTTTTTCAGATGTTGTTAAAGGTACAATTAAAACTATTCTCGGCTTTATTGTACTGGGCGGTGGTGCCACTGTTTTGGTTGGTTCGTTAAATCCTCTTGGGAGTATGTTTGAACATGCCTTTAATATTCAGGGCATCATTCCGAATAATGAGGCTATTGTTTCTATTGCGCTGGAAAAATATGGCGCATCGACGGCCCTTATTATGGCATTTGGTATGGTGGCGAATATTATTGTTGCCCGCTTTACCCGCCTTAAATATATCTTCCTGACCGGACACCACACATTTTACATGGCCTGCATGATTGGTGTGATTCTGACAGTGGCTGGTTTTGAAGGTATATCACTGGTCTTTACCGGTTCTCTTATTCTGGGACTTGTGATGGCATTTTTCCCGGCATTAGCACAACGCTATATGAAGCGTATTACGGGGAATGATGACATTGCTTTTGGTCACTTTGGCACTCTGGGATATGTACTTTCTGGCTGGATTGGCAGCGTGTGCGGTAAAGGTTCCCGCTCCACCGAAGAGATGAATTTGCCCAAAAATCTGAGCTTCCTGCGCGACAGTTCCATCTCTATTTCTCTTACGATGATGGTGATTTATCTGATCATGGCGATCAGTGCTGGTCGTGAGTTCGTTGAAAGCCAGTTCAGTGGTGGTCAAAACTACCTTGTCTACGCCATCATAATGGCCATCACCTTCGCTGCTGGTGTATTTATTATTCTGCAAGGCGTGCGTTTAATCCTTGCTGAAATAGTTCCGGCATTTACCGGGTTTTCAGAAAAGCTGGTGCCGAATGCCCGTCCGGCCCTCGATTGCCCGGTTGTGTATCCGTATGCGCCAAACGCAGTGTTAGTTGGTTTCTTGTTTAGCTTTTTTGGCGGTCTGGTAGGGCTATTTTTGTTGGGACAGATGAAACTGGTGTTGATTCTTCCGGGTGTCGTTCCTCACTTTTTTACCGGGGCGGCTGCTGGCGTATTTGGTAACGCTACGGGGGGACGTCGTGGCGCAATGATTGGTGCTTTTGCGAATGGCTTATTGATTACCTTCCTGCCAGTACTGTTATTGCCGGTTCTTGGGGCGATAGGCTTTGCTAATACGACCTTTTCCGATGCAGATTTTGGTGCTGTCGGCATCGTCCTCGGAAACCTGGCACGTTATCTCTCACCTTTTGCCATCACCGGACTTGTAGTAGCGCTATTTGTGCTGCTGGTTGCCTGGAACATTTTCGCCAGTAACAAAATCGCTGCCAAAGCGCAGAAGAAGAGTGGAGCCAAATCATGAATGTTAAAGAATTGACTCAATTTGCACGGGATATACGTATCCAGACGCTTAAATCATTAACTCATCTCGGCTTCGGTCATTATGGTGGCAGCATGTCGGTTGTGGAAACGCTGGCAGTGCTTTATGGCGCTGTAATGAAAATTGATCCTGCTGCTCCCGACTGGCCTGAGCGTGACTATTTTATCCTGTCCAAAGGACATGCCGGACCTGCTCTCTACAGTACTCTGGCGCTGAAAGGCTACTTTCCACTGGAAGAATTAAGCACCTTAAATCAGAACGGAACCCGCTTACCAAGTCATCCGGATCGGCTAAAAACGTGTGGTGTTGATAGCACCACAGGATCGCTGGGGCAGGGGATATCCATTGCCGGAGGGATGGCGCTGTCGCATAAACTGGCGGGGCGCAAGAATCGGGTTTTTTGTATTGTCGGCGATGGCGAACTTAATGAAGGCCAATGTTGGGAAGCTTTCCAGTTTATCGCGCATCATCGTTTGAATAACCTCACTGTGTTTGTGGACTGGAACAAACAGCAGCTTGATGGTCAACTGGATGAAATTATTAATCCATTTGATTTGGAAGGAAAATTCCGGGCTTTCGGTTTTGATGTCGTGACAGTGAAGGGCGATGATATTGAGGGCTTGTTGAATGTAGTTAAACCTGTCCTGCCAGCTGAGGCCAGACCGAGAGTGGTCATTCTCGATAGCATTAAAGGGCAGGGGGTGCCGTGTCTCGAGCAACTCAGTAATTCTCATCACTTACGCCTCACAGAAGAGATGAAGGGGACGCTAAACGAAACAATTCGCCAACTGGAGGCTATGCATGATTAATCTCGCACCGGCAGGACAAAAAGACAGCATTGAAATGCGCAAAGTTTATGCAGATTTTATCGCGCAACAGAGTAAAAACGTCAGTTCTGTCATTGCTCTTGAGGCTGATTTAATGAGTTCCATGGCAATGGACAGCGTGGCGCAGGATTATCCAGATCACGTCATTAATTGCGGCATTATGGAAGCCAATGTTATCGGCACAGCTGCAGGGCTGGCCTTAACCGGGCGCAAGCCATTCGTGCATACCTTTACCGCATTTGCCAGTCGTCGCTGTTTTGATCAACTCTTTATGTCGCTTGATTACCAGGGCGCTAACGTCAAAGTTATAGCTTCTGATGCGGGTGTTGCTGCTTGCCACAATGGCGGAACACATATGTCATTTGAAGATATGGGAATTGTGCGCGGGCTGGCGCATTCGGTGGTGATGGAGATGACAGATGCCGTAATGTTCAGCGATATCTTGCGTCAACTCGTTGCACTGGAAGGATTTTATTGGATTCGTACCATTCGGAAGCAAGCAGCGAGTATTTACGCACCAGGTACAACCTTTACAATTGGCAAAGGGCAGGTATTACGTGAAGGTACGGATGTCACCTTAATTGCTAATGGCATTATGGTGGTGGAAGCCCTGGAGGCCGCACGTCAACTTGAGCTGGCTGGGGTAAGTGTAGCGGTGATTGATATGTTTACGCTCAAACCCGTTGATCGGATGTTAATTAAAAATTATGCCGAAAAAACAGGACGGATCGTAACATGTGAAAACCATAGTATTCATAATGGATTAGGTTCAGCGGTTGCTGAAGTGCTTGTAGAAACTTGTCCTGTGCCCATGCGTCGGGTGGGGGTTAAAGAGCGGTATGGCCAGGTTGGAACTCAGGACTTTTTACAGAGAGAGTACGGGTTAACCGCGCAAGATATTGTGGCGGCAGCCAGAGAGCTATTGTAATTCATGGAGTTTGTTTACCATTCTGTTTTTCTTAAAAGTGAGTGTCTGTGCGGTCACTAAACTCGGTAATAAAGCAGTTCATTGCAGGATAAGAAGCGTTTGGTTGTGTCGTTTTACCGTAAGAACCGACCGCCGTATGTAGCCATTAAGCCAGTATTGGTAACGTAGGTGCCCACCTTTTCAAACTGGTGGACGCCTGTTATGGAGCAAAAACATTATCCGCAGAACCCCGCAGATCATTTTCAAATGAGTTAAACTTCAAATGGTTAAACTGGTTTTGCAACCAGGAGCCTCTGTTGCCCGTATTGCCCGGGAACACGATATCAATGATAACCTCCTGTTCAAATGGCTCAGACTCTGGCAGAACGTAAGGTAAAGGGAGATGAAAAAGGCAATAGCAGAACTGAGTGACAGTGAAACCATTCTGGCGTACAGGGTTGGATGGTGAAACTGATAAAAAACCCCCTCTGAAATTCTGTCAGAGGGGCTAGTCAATAAGGGAATAATATTCAACATGAAGATGTCTTCTGGGAATGTTTATATAGCAAATGCTTTCACTCCGGTAATTAATTTCCGTGATTAACTGCTTTCGATCAATAAAGGAATTGCAAAAGTGTGATCTTGTTCACGACATCGTGGATAATAATATGCCTGATGTCTGAATCCGGAAACAGTGCTCTGGCGGGTTTCATGTGAAGTTGACGGATAAAAAATCCGCACGACCAGACAGACGTGCGGTTTACGAAATTCGTAACAAGAGGCTTTTCTACGGATCACGTGGTGCGTGCCACGTGAAATTTTTGTAGCGCAAAATGTGTGATGTGTAAATACAAGGAAGGAAAAAAGTTAAATCGGTGGAAGTCCATACCTGCCACGTGTACGTCTGCATTCCTCGTTTTGAACAGAATTCTCACCAGACATCGTGAATTTCTCATTCAATCATCAGAGATATTAACCAGGATTTTTATTGTTTTGTGATATCAGCAGTGCAGGTATACAGACATTAAAGTAATCAGGTTTATTATAACCACCTTTACAAAGTTGTATGTGTTTATAATTTAAGGATTTTAATGCCAGTCGTTTTCTGCTGCTTAAATTGAGGTCGCATATTATACACAATAATATTCCTGGCATTATTAAATTAATAAAAGAGGATTCTTATCACTGTATTTTTGCTCCGCACTACCGTTCTGGCTGGTGAAGTAATAATACAGGAGAATAACAGAATGCTTAAAAGACGTGATGCTTTTTTAAAGAAAAGCGCGCTGGCAGTGAGTGTGGCCCTGCTGCTCTCATCTCAGGCTTTGGCTCAGGCTCATAAAACACTTACTGAGTCATCGACGGGTATTATCTGGATTGATAATGGCACTCAGTCACTTGAAAGTGCAAGTGTGATTGACAGAAATGGAAATGCTAACGGTGATGCTAGTGTTACTGGAAAAAACTTTGCTGTTGGTTCCGGTGCAATAATTTGGGATGCGGGTAAATCCATGGCAGTGGGACATAAGACAGCTGTTTTTAATGCAGACAACAGTGTCGCTCTGGGGTATGGCTCTCAGGTGAATGGAGAAAGCAATGTACTTTCTGTAGGGGCCGGTCCTTCAGGATATGGATTTTCAGTTGATGGTGCACCGGAAACCCGCCGGATTATAAATGTTTCAGATGGTGTTAAGGATAGTGATGCGGCCACAAAAGGACAGATGGACAACGCCATTGCAGATGCTGTACGGGTGTCGGGGGATGCCCTGCGCGGTGAGATAGGTGGTGTATACAGAGATGCCCGTGCTCATACTGACAGTCAGGTCACAGCAGTACGTGATGAACTCAGCAGGGATATTATTGCAGGCACATCGGCAGCGGTGGCGTATACGGATGCATCTTCTCTTGCTCTTCAGGATGAAATAAAAGAAAAAGCGGATGAAACAGTTCAGGTTTCCCGGGCTTATACAGATAAAAGTGTACGGGATGCCCGTAAAGAAGCGAAAAGCCAGGCAGAACATCTCAGCGATGTGCTTGTGAAGAACAGGGCGCAGACGGATGCAGCAATAGCCTCAAATACAGCAGCGATAAGGAATAACAGTCATCGTCTGGATTTGACGGAAGCCTGGCAGAAGATGGCGACAGAGAGAATGAATAATATGCAGGAGCAGATTAAAGAGAACCGGAAGGAGTTAAGGGAGAGTGCAGCCCAGAGCGCGGCACTGGCAGGTCTTTTCCAGCCATACAGTGTTGGAAAATTTAACGCGACAGCAGCCGTTGGTGGTTACCGTGATGAGCAGGCCATTGCGGTGGGCGTGGGCTACCGTTTCACAGAGAATGTGGCAGGAAAAGTTGCAGTTGCTGCAGGTGGGTCATCCGCATCGTGGAATGCTGGTGTGAATTTTGAGTTCTGACAGGTCAGGATTTAGATATCTGTCCCGGGGGGAGTACCCATAAGCGCTAACTTAAGGGTTGAACCATCTGAAGAATGCGACGCCTCGGTGCCTCGTTAAGACGATGCCTCGCGTTCTTCAATTGCGTTTTGTAGGCTGTCAGGGATACTGTCCCACGAATGGCCACCTGTAAGCTCCAGATGACCATTTTTGTTATTCTCCACAACGAGTTAGTTCTTCTTTTCGGATCCGGCACTTCTGGGGGGGAAATCCAGCGATGGCTGGATTATTGCGTATTACCGTGAAGGAGATCGGTGAGTAACATCGATGGAGATCGGTTCGTGT
>OMFO01000385.1_pt1 | contig 25822 bp, 20 predicted proteins | sample 1645611 | NCBI WGS metagenome assembly OMFO01 (sample SAMEA103958147, study PRJEB25191) | human gut metagenome | biome: human-associated habitat [ENVO:00009003]; feature: intestine environment [ENVO:2100002]; material: feces | place: Germany | collected 2013/2015
AATTCCTGTCAAATTGCATAAATAAAAAGTTTATTCCTTGAAATATCGGTGAAAATTTTGTATAATTAAAGCAATAGTATTTTTAAGGAGAATATTTATGCAAAGAGAAAATTTTAAGTCGAGAACAGGTTTTCTCCTTGTAAGTGCAGGCTGTGCGATTGGCATAGGCAATGTCTGGCGTTTTCCGTATGTTACGGGCGAAAACGGCGGCGGATTATTCGTGCTTTTTTATCTTGCATTTCTTGTGCTTATGGGAATTCCCGTTCTGACAATGGAGCTTGCAGTCGGCAGAGCAAGCAGAAAAAGTGCCGTATTAAGCTATAAAACACTTGAAAAGCCAAAGAGCAAATGGCACATTCACGGTTGGCTGTGTATGATAGGCTGTTACCTTTTGATGATGTTTTACACGCCTGTTTCGGCTTGGATGTTAGATTACTTCTATAAATTTGCAACGGGAACATTTAAAAGCGGAATGAACTCAGAACAGGTTTCGGGAGTGTTTAACGACCTTATGACATCGCCTGTTGAGATGATTATATGGCTTGCGATAATCGTTGCATTCGGATTTTTTGTATGCAGTCGAGGACTTCAAAAAGGCATTGAAAAGGTCAGCAAGGTTATGATGGTTGCGTTGCTTGCACTGATTATTATTCTTGCAATCAACAGTATGATGCTTTCAAATGCGGGAGAAGGCTTGAGCTTTTACCTTGTTCCCGATTTCGGAAAGGTTAAAGATGTAGGACTCGGCAAGGTAATCACCTCTGCAATGAGTCAGGCGTTTTTCACACTCGGACTCGGAATCGCATCAATGGAAATTTTCGGCAGTTATATGAACAAAGACCGCACGCTTTACGGTGAGGCTGTTCAGATTTGTGCATTGGACACTTTTGTTGCAATTGTTGCCGGACTTATCATCTTCCCTGCTTGCTTTTCATTTGGCGTTCAGCCCGACCAAGGACCTGCCCTTATTTTTGTGACGCTTCCGAATGTTTTCGTAAATATGACGGGCGGTCGGATTTGGGGTACGCTTTTCTTTCTGTTTATGACATTCGCAAGCTTTTCAACGGTTATTGCCGTGTTTGAAAACCTTGTTGCTTTTCTTACCGACACATTCGGCATGAGCAGAACAAAGGCGTCAATTATCAATGGAATTATTATGTTCTTTGCGTGTCTGCCGTGTATTTTTGGATTCAACATTTGGAGTGACTTCAACATTCTCGGCAAAGGTGTGCTTGACCTTGAGGACTTCGTTGTCAGCAACCTTCTTCTTCCGATTGGCGCAATGGTTTATCTCCTGTTCTGCACAACAAAATTCGGCTGGGGCTTTGACAATTACTTTGAAGAATGTAACACGGGTAAAGGTCTTAAACTTTCAAGAGTGCTGAAGCCGTACCTTAAATACGCACTCCCCGTGCTGATTGTTATTGTGTTCGTTCAAGGCTTTATCGGGTAGGATTAACAAGCCCCTACGGCTCAAATTGTGCAAATTCACACAATGTTACATTCCGACAAAATAACATATAAAACAAAAACTGTACAACCATAATCGGCTGTACAGTTTTTTTAATATCTTGTATTACTTTTTAGACTTAGGATTTGTTTTTATAACTTCATTCAAGCCTATAAAGTGCATACCTTTTCTTTTTGTTTTTTCAAGATGAATTTTTTCTGAATCAGCAAGCAAATCAGTATAGGGACTGTTTTCAGATTCGACAAAACAGAATATTCTGAATTTTCCGAAAGTTACGGTTTTGTCGGCTTTATGTGCAGAATCGGAATATGCAAGAATATTCGTTTCTCTATTCGGAACTGCTGCGAAAAGAACCTGTTCACCTGTTTTCTTGTCTTTTACTTTGCAAGTTCTGATAAAGGTATATTCACCTGAATAAGTATCGTCCGAAAGTTCAATGTGTTCAAATGCAGTATATTCGGCATTTCGGTTAATCATAGAAATTCTGTTGTTTTGCTTTGTATAAACTGCAGGAGAAACTAAATTAGTTCCTTTGTCAAGCACAAGTACAAAACTACTACTTGGCAAATCCATTAAAGAATCATAAACAAAATGTTTAATTCTGTTTTGTCTTTTATTTGTAAAAGAAGTTTCCACCTCAACAGAATCAAATTGTCGATTATCTAATATATGTGAAACAATCAATTTTGATAATTGAAACAGAAGCAATAATATTAGAAAAACTATGCCAAACGGATTACCCTCTGAATAAAAATAAGCTGCAGTATAATTCAACATCATCCACCCATTCAAATTGTTGTTCATGTAATTATCAATCTGTTCGCCAATCGTATTTATCAGTTAAAACATTAAGTTCAACATCATTTATTACCACAACCTCATCAGATTTCCAGTATAAAGAAACATCTTCCTGATGATATTTCCAATAAATATTACGGCATTTACTTGTTTCGGAATCCACTACCTCACATCTTACCGAAAAATCCGTAGTCGCATTTCCTGAACAAAGATAAGCATTAACCGTATATTTTCCATTTGGAGATACTGAGGAATCAATCAATTCGCCTTTAGGCAAATTATCTAAGCCACACCCTGAAAGGAAAGCACATAGCATAATCATCAAAACGGCAAGAAAGTTTGTAATAATGCGTTTACTTTGCATTTTAATGCCACCCTAAAGCACCAACCTTTAATCGTATTATACACAATGCAACAAGTTATAGCAATACTCATATAACAAATTATTTGCTCAATATACAAAAACTGTACAACCGAAAAAGGCTGTACAGTTTTTTATTTTGCGGTAGAACCGCATTACAGAAAGGCTTATTTAATTGAATCAATCCATTTTTGAATTTCAGACTTTGGTGTACGCAGAACCGATTCATCAAAACGGATATTCATTCCCTGCTTTACATCGGCTGTACCGCAGGCATTTGCAAAATCTTTGAATGTGTGACCAATCCAACCGCCGTTGGTTGCAAACGGATAAACCGTCTTGCCCGAAAGGTCATTTTCCTTGAGAAATGTGTGCATTGCGGGGGCAAAAGTGTACCACCAAACAGGTGTTCCGAGAATTACCTCGTCATACTTGCTAAGGTCAATATTAAGCGGTTTTATTTCGGGACAATATCCGCTGTTCACTTCATCCTGTCCTTGATTTACAACCGAGTTGTAGTCTCCGTCATACGGAACAACAGTTTCGATTCTTGCAATGTCATCACCCGTGCTTTTCTGAATCATCTCGGCAATGCTTTTTGTGTTGCCACGATAGGAATAATAAACGATAACTTTTTTCATATTCAGAAGCCGCCTTTCGATTAACCGAGTTTATTATATTCTTCATCGGTTACGGGTTCGCACCACTCGTTTGAACATTCTTCGCCCGGCATTTCAGTTGCGATGTGTGAGAACCAGCTGTCCTTTTTAGCACCGTGCCAATGCTTAACCTCGGCTGGAATTACGATTACCTTACCCGGTGTAAGGCTTACAGGCTCTTTGCCCTCTTCCTGATACCAACCCTCACCTGCTGTGCAGATGAGGAGCTGACCGCCGCCGCTCTTTGCGTGGTGAATGTGCCAGTTGTTACGGCAACCAGGTTCAAATGTTACATTTAAAAGGTGAAGTCCGTCCTCGGGCTTTGTGAGTGGATTTAGGTATGACTCTCCGATAAAATACTTTGCATAAGCTGTGTTGGGAGTGCCTGTGCCGAATGCATTCTGCTTTTCAAATTCATCCTTGTCTGCAATTTTCATAATATTATCTCCTTGTGTAATTAAATTTTTTTAATCCAATCATTAACAATGCCTTCTGCCTTATCGGCATCACTTCCGAACAAGGAAAGTCCGTTTGTTACGGTTGCACCTTTGGCAGTATTTTTAATATCATTGACTGTGTTTGAAAGTCCGCTTCCCTCGTGAGTGCAGAACGGATGAATTGTTTTGCCCGTAAAATCAAATGCTTCAAGGAAAGTATAAACCACCATAGGCATTGTTCCGCAGTAGTTTGGATAGCCGAGATAAATTTCATCGTAATCGTCAAGATTCGGCAATGAAACAAGTTCGGGTCTTGCCTTTGATTTAAGGTCTTTAACCGACTGAGCAACACATTCCTTGTAGTTTGCGGAATACGGAACTTTCTGCTCAATTTTAAACATATCGGCTCCTGTGAGGTCTGAAATCATTTTTGCAACCTTTTCGGTGTTGCCGACTTTTACATAGCGGTACTGACCGCCGAAATAATTTTCATCTGCTCGTGAATAAAATGCAATTAACTTTGCCATTGTAAATCTCCTTTGTTTCAGAATTTTTACTATTTTTCAGTTTGTTTTTTACTTTACAGGAATATATTACACCCTGAAGTTGACTTTAAGTCAAGAGGCATTTTCGATTTTTTCGTATAATTTTTAATTAACTGCATAGGTTGCTTTCCGTACAACACTCTTAGCTTAAATATTCTGCTGTTACTTGTGGGCATCCGATGAACTCCTCTATTTAAAATTGCAAAAGCAATCGCTATACTTACGCTCGGGCATAGCATATTTTTGATATTGCAAACTATCTGCATAAACGGAGAGCGACGGTATATCGCAAAAAAATACTGTACAACCGAGAAAGGCTGTACAGTATCGGAATTATTCTTTATAAGAAACTATTTCTTTTCAGTAAGAAGCTTATTGAGTTCGTCCATAAAGGTGTTAATATCCTTGAACTGGCGATAAACTGACGCAAAACGGACATATGAAACCTCGTCAATATTCTTGAGCTGATCCATTGCAAGCTCACCGATTTGCTTTGAAGTGATTTCACGGTCAAGGCTTGACTGAAGCTGAGCCTCAATATCATTGACCATATTTTCAATCTGTTCAATTGAAACGGGACGCTTCTCACAGGCACGGAGAATTCCGCCTGTAAGCTTGTTGCGGTCAAAAACCTCACGGGATTTGTCACGCTTAACAACAATTATCGGAACAGTTTCAATCACCTCATGTGTGGTAAAGCGTTTGCCGCATCTCAGGCACTCTCTTCTTCTGCGGATTCTTTCGCCGTCATCGGCAGAACGAGAGTCGATAACCTTGCTTTCTTCATAACTGCAATATGGGCACTTCATATGAAAACCTCCGAATAATTATTCCCTAAAATAATTATAACATACCGTTTTCAAATTTCAAGTATAGAAAATTTACAATTTAATTACACTTTTATTGCATCAGAGATTGCGGTAATGTTTAACATTTCTCTTCTTTCTTTTACGCTTACCGTGAATTTTTGAAATAATAAGATAAATGATGAGAACGAGAATGATAAGAGCGATAATCACGATAAACCAATAGGACTGAAATACTGTGCCGATGATGTTGAACACATAGAGAATTCCGCTGCGTTCAATCTTTTCGCCTGCAACAACATTAACCTCGGCAAGCTTCTGCTTTTCGCTGTTTGCATCTGCTTTGTAATAGATTGTTGCCTTGCCGACTACCGAGCCTTTGTCAAGCGGTGCGTCAACGCTTTCGGGAATATCCTGTTCAATAATTATATTCTCATCTGTGCAGTCTTTCGGAACAATTGCACTGAGGTCGGTTTCGGGATAAAGCAATGTACTGTTTTTGCCCCATGCAAGGTTAACCTTTACTTCGCAAAGCGGCTTTGACGATGTGGCTACCGTGTTCATTTCAAGACTTGTCAACGCCCAGCGGAAAAGGTCTGCCGCATCGGTCATTGTTGCGTAGTCCTCGGTCACACCTTCCTCATACGGTGCGTGAAGGAGAATTGCCATATATGAATAGCCGTCTGCCGACGCTGTCGTTACAAGACATCTGCCTGCCTCGTTAGTCGTACCCGTTTTGATGCCCTTTGCGTACATATAGTAATACTCACCGCCACGGTTGGCGTCAATGAGGTAATTGGTTGTTACAAGGGCTGTATCGTCACCGTCACAAGTGTATGTACAGGTATTTGTGATTTCTTCAAAGCGAGGAAGAGTGAGCGCATAGGTTGTGATTTTGTACATGTCACGGGCGGTTGTGTAGTGGTCGGGATCGTGAAGTCCGTCAGGATTTGCAAAATGAGTGTTTTCACAACCGAGCTCCTTTGCTTTTTCATTCATCAGCTTGACAAAGTTATCAACATTGCCTTCACCGATATAATCGGCAAGAACCATTGCGGCATCATTACCCGAGGGAACCATCATGCTGTAAAGCAGATCGATTGCAGTCATACTCTTGCCAACATGATTTTCAACATTCGCAAGGGAACTGCCTGTGTTTTTGAGAACATCAAGAACCGACTGCTTAATCGGAATTTTTGTATTATCAAGATCGGCTATGTTTTCAACCGCAATTATGTAGGTCATAATCTTTGTTGTTGACGCAGGATAACGCTTTGAGTCGGCGTCTTTTTCATACACGGTCTGACCTGAATCCATATTTACAAGAAGGATTGAGTCCGACTCGGTTTTTACATCATTAGGATAGGACGCAGCACCTGCCGATGTGAAAGCGGAACAGATAATGATGCAAAGCATACAGAGAAGTGAAAGTGTTTTGGTTATGGTTTTTCTCATTTACTTAATTCTCCCATTTATAGTTTTTCAGTTTAAAGCATTTTGTCCGCCACGCTCAAACAGGCGGTCTACCTCTGCTTTTAACAATCGTATTTCATCGTTTCGGATATCGCCGTAACGGTCCATTATGCAGTCTGCAATTTTTTGAGAAAGTTCAAGGCTTTTTGTGTCGGCAAAATCGGCAATTGACATCTGCGGAAGTCCGTGCTGTCTGTGACCGAAAAAGTCGCCTGGACCTCTCATTTTCAAATCTTCATCGGCAATGACAAAACCGTTGTTCGTTGAACACATGACCTCAAGTCGTTCTCTTGTTGTCTTACTGCCCTTGTCGCTGATGAGAATACAATAGGACTGCGAACTGCCTCTGCCAACCCTTCCTCTCAGCTGATGAAGCTGTGAAAGTCCGAATCTTTCGGCATTTTCAATCACAATAACCGTAGCATTCGGAACATCAACGCCAACTTCTATTACCGTTGTGGCAACAAGAACGGAATACTCATTCTCGGCAAACTTACGCATAACCTCGTCTTTTTCATCAGACTTCATCTGTCCGTGAACTATGCCTACTGCTATGTCAGGAAATTCCCGCAACATCAAGTCTGCGGCATATTCTTCGGCTGACGCAACATCGTCAAGCTCGCCTTCTTCAACAAGGGGACAAACTATATACGCCTGTCTGCCGTGTTTTACTTCACTGCGGATAAAGTCATACACTCCGCCACGCATTGCAGAAGTTCGCAATACGGTTTTCACGGGTTTTCTTGACGGCGGAAGTTCGTCAATTATTGAAATGTCGAGGTCGCCGAAAATGATAAGTCCGAGTGTTCTCGGAATCGGAGTGGCACTCATAACAAGCAGATGCGGATTGTTGCCCTTGCCGAGAAGCTTTGCTCTTTGCGCAACGCCGAATCTGTGCTGTTCATCGGTTACGGCAAGCGCAAGATTTTTAAACTCGGTTTTATCGGTAATGAGAGCGTGTGTTCCGATTACCATATCAATCGAACCGTCTGCAAGTGATTTTCTGATTTGTTTTTTTTCGGATTCCCTTAGTGTGCCTGTCAGCAGACCAACCTTGATATCCGTATTTTCAAAAAGCTTTTGAAATGTTTTGTAATGTTGTCGGGCAAGGATTTCAGTCGGCGCCATGAATGCGGTCTGAAATCCGTTTTTGGCAACCGTGTAGCAGACCGAGGCTGCCACAGCCGTTTTGCCCGAACCTACATCGCCCTGAACAAGTCGGTTCAGTGGAGATGATTTGTTGATTATATCGTTTATGCAGTCCGACACCGCCCGTTTTTGGGCATTTGTCATTGTGAACGGCAAAAGCGATTCAAATTCTTTTGAATAATCCTTTGTGATTTCAAGAGAGGTTACTCCTCTGCTGTGGTCACGCAGATTTCTCATTCCGAGGTTCAGCACAACAAGCTCTTCGGTAACAAGCCTTTTTCGGGCTGCTTCAAGCTGTTGGCGGTTCTTCGGAAAGTGAATGTCAAACAACGCCTGTCTGAGTGAGCAAAGATCAAATCTTTCTCTTATGGCATCGGGCAAAGGATCCTTAATTTTTGACGGCAGCATTGAAAGTGCCTGTCGTACGGCTGATTCAACCGATTTACTCGGAAGTCCTGCCGTTTGTCTGTAAATCGGACGGATTTGTGTTCCCTTGACAGCAGGAGCAAAAGTCGGAGATACAATCTGCATTCCGTAGCTGTCGGATGAGATTTTTCCGTAAAAGAAATATTCTCCGCCCTGTCTGAGCATTGAGCTGATGTATTTATTGTTAAAAAACACAAGCTGAATTGAACCCGTTTCATCATAGACTGCGGTTTTGGAAATAATTCTTCCGCCGCTTATGCGGGTATCATTTACAGATGTTGCGACAACAGCCTTTATGCAGACGGTTTCACCGTATTCAAGCTCGTCAATATGCTTGATGTTGCTCCAATCCTCGTATGTGCGTGGATAGAAATTAATCAAATCTCCAACGCTTTTAATCCCGAGTCTTGCAAAAAGTGCGGCACGCTTTTCACCTATTCCGTTCAAATTTGTAACGGGAGTTTTATAAAGTGATGTCATACCGCACCTCCGTTATACAAAACGGGAGCATAACCGTAAAAATTATGCTCCCTGAAAAAATCCGATTTAAATGCTTATTCTACGCTGAGAATAAAGTAGTAAACAGGCTGGTCGCCCTTTACAAGAGTAATATCGGTTCTTGAACCGAACTTTTCACGAAGCTCTCCGTATGCCTTTTCTGCCTCTTCCTCACTTACATCCTCACCGTAGATAAGAGTAATGAATGAAGTGTCACGGCTGACCATATCCTTTGCAAGCTTGACAAGAGCCTTAACTGTGCTCTTTTCTGTGATTGTAAGCCTGCCGTTTTTAAGGGCGATAATGTCGCCCTCTTTGATTTTTTTACCGCCAAATTCACTGCTTCTTGCGGCAAAGGTTACAAGACCTGTGCCCACAGACGCAAGTGCGTCCGTCATAAGCTGTGCGTTGCTTTCGGCAGAAATCTCGGGATCAAAGTTGAGCATTGCCGTCATACCCTGCGGAATTGTTCTTGTCGGAACAATGATGACATTTCTGTCTTTTACCATCGGGATTGTCTGCTCTGCGGCAAGAATGATGTTTTTATTGTTTGGAAGAACGAGAACATTCTTGGCAGGAGTTGCCATAATTGCCTCATAGATATCATCTGTACTCGGGTTCATACTCTGACCGCCCGAAACAACATTGTCACAACCGAGGTCTTTAAAAAGGTCTTTAAGACCGTTACCTGCGGCAACTGCAACAAAGCCGAAATCGTTTTCAGGTTCTGCGGGAACAAACTTTTCCTTTTCAGCCTTTTTCTTTGTTGACTTGACATTCTTGTGCTGTTCCTTCATATTCTCAACCTTAACCGTGAGAAGCTGACCAAACTCAAGTCCTTTTGAAAGAGCATTGCCCGGCTGTTCCGTATGAACATGAACCTTGATAATCTCATCATCATTTACAACAACTACGCAATCACCGATTGATTCAAGATAACTGCGAAGCTCGCCGATTTCGGTTTCAATCTCGGCATTTCTGCCAACGATGAACTCTGTGCAATATGTGAATCTGATATCATCGTCAAATTCAGCGGCGGCACTTTCAAATGTGCTGACGGTTGCAGGAGCTGTGTCATCGTCAGCTTCAATCATAATGCCGTTCTTAATTACAGAGAGCATACCCTCAAAGATTACGCAAAGACCCTTACCGCCTGCGTCAACAACGCCTGCCTTTTTAAGCACGGGCAAAAGCTGAGGAGTGATTGCAAGCGCCTCGTTAGCCTTGTCAACGATTGTCTGCCATACAGACACAACATCTCTGTCATACTTAGCGGCTTCGATACCTGCCTCATAAGCCATTCTTGCAACCGTGAGAATTGTTCCCTCTGTCGGTTTCATAACAGCCTTGTAAGCGGCGTCAACACCGATTCCGAGTGCTGCGGCAAGATTTTTGCCGTCAACTTCTTCGATGTCTTTAAGTCCCTGGGCAAAGCCACGGAAAATTAGTGAAGTGATAACACCCGAATTGCCTCTTGCTCCACGGAGCATTGCAGAGGCTGTGATACCTGCGGCATCACCTGCACAGGTACCGTCAAAATCTTCAAGCGCTGCAACAGCCGCATTGACTGTCATTGACATATTTGTACCTGTGTCTCCGTCGGGTACAGGGAAAATATTAAGATCATTTATACTGTTTTTTTGGTTTGAAATATTATTCGCACCGGAAATAACAGCCTGTTTGAGAATTTGTCCGTTTATCATTTAGGCACATCCTTTTAATGTACATTTCTTAATCAACTGCATAAGCCGATTTTACACCGACAAACGCAGTTTTACAATAATTCACATTATAACATTATACATTATCAGCTTGTTTTTTGCAATAGTATAATACACTAATTATCTGCAAAAAAAGCCGACTTAATCGGGATTGTTTCATATTTTTTGACAATTGGAAACAATTTACTTTATGCTGATTTGTGTTATTCAATACGCATTGACTCGGCTGAAACGCACTTTCCGCTTTTGTCATCAACATCAAAAAGCGTACATTCCATTTTGCATTCTCCGCTAGCAAGGTCAAAACGCTGCGGAAGCTTATTTTTCAGCTTTGCAATTATAATTTCGCTCTTTACTCCGAGAACGGAATGGATTGTACCCGTCATTCCTGTGTCGGTTATGTAACCGGTTCCCTTCGGGAGAACCTGTGCGTCAGAGGTCTGAACATGGGTATGTGTTCCGAACATTGCGGAAACTCTGCCGTCAAGGTAATAACCCATTGCCCTTTTTTCACCTGTTGCCTCTGCATGAAAATCAACAATTATGATTTTGCTTTCAGCCTGTTTAATCATTTTATCTACACATTCAAAAGCGCAATTCAGGTTGTTATCCATATAGGAATTACCCATAATATTTATAATTGACACAATTCTTCGCCCTGTGTCAACATTAATTATACCTTTGCCGGGTGTTGAATTTTCGGGAAAATTAGCGGGTCTGACAATGAAGGGATTTGAGTCAAGGCAGTCATAGACTTCTTTTCTGCGGAAAGAATGGTTGCCGAGTGTAATTGCGTCAACTCCGCTGTCAAAAAGATGCTTTGCAGACACGGGAGTCAGTCCGTTACCGTCAGCGGAATTTTCACCGTTGCAGATTACAAAATCAACGCCTTTCACCTTTTTGAGCGTGGGAAGATTGTTGCGAAGAAATTCACAACCGATACTGCCTACAACATCACCTATACATAAAATTCTCATAGTTATCCCTCCGTTTGTGTCCGATTGCAAAATTTCAGTCGTTCAAAGCAAAACATACAAATTGATTATAACACAACTTTTCTATTCTGTCACATCAAAATCAACCTGATCTGCAATATTTTCGTTAAAAATATAATCTGTTGTCACCCTGTAGCTGTCTTTATTTTCTTTAACGGAAATTTGTTTTGAAATAACCTTGCTTTTATTCTTTGTAAAAATCTCATAGAGAATACAATCAGCCTTTGCAATCTCCTCAGCCTTGTTTTTACTTACAGAGTTTTCGGTTGTTACAAGTTCACGGTCGGTTCTGATTTTAAGTCCTACCGGCAGAACAACATCATTTATAAACAGATTTTCTCCGTGAACTGTACTTACAAAATTGTCGTAGTTTTCAAAGGCAAGGTTACAGGGAAAATCAAGCCATAAAAATCTGAAATTTTTTCTGTCAACATAATTTTCGTCAGCGTAACTGTAGGTTACTTTTTTCGGAATTGAAAGCGTTTGCTGTTCGGTAATGTCGGCATAAACCTTTGCGTTTGCTCTCAAGTAACGCATATCGCCCTGCTTGGTTTCGTCAAGACCACTGACAAGAATCTGACCGTTCACAACTCCGCTGCCCTTTGTAACAACAGGTCTGCCGTTATATGCCTGAATCCGTGTTATGACTCCGTCCTTAACGGCTTTTACATTGCAAGGATTTTTTGAGGTGTCAAGCTTCGGCTTTTTGTAGGTTTCCTTAACTTCAACCGTGACAAGACTGCCCGTTATGTTTATGCTCATCCAGCGGATATCGTCACATTTCAGCTGAATATTGCGTTCTATCTGATCTGTATCGAGATTGTTTTTCCACACACCGACAGAAATCCCGTTATCACCAAGTAACGATTCAAGATATGTATTGCTGATTTCCTCTGTACCCGAAATTTTTACCGACCAGATAAAATTTGAAAGAAAAATACAGAGAATAATTCCGCATACCGCACCTGCAAAAAGTCCTGTTCTCTTCTTATAGCGGTTAATAATAAACGGCAGTCCGTGTTTGGCTGTTATTCTTGTTTTAACCCTTGATTTGCGTGCAAGAATTCTGATTTTTTTGTAGTCGGAAAGGTACATTGAGGATGATATTGCGTTCTTTTTCGGAACGGGATTCCAAAGATTCACACCGTTTTTTGCGGTTATGTTCATAAATCTTTCGGGAAATTTTCCGCTTGCGGTAAAGTCCACACTTCCTCTGAGAAAGCGTATTATTTTAAGGAGCATAGTTTCACCTCACGAAAGAAAGTTGATGTCGGTTACAAAGCCTTCAATTTCAACGCAGGAGCTTGAAATGCACTTCAATGTCATTCCTCTCCCGCAAAATGAAATTACGGTTTTGCAGGTATTAATTTTTATGCTTTCGCTGTCATAGAGCAAAATTCCCGTTGAACCCTCAACGGTTATTCTGCGGTTTCCGAGCATCTCTATATACGGCATTGTTCCCATATCGAACATCGGAGAAGGCAATCTTTCGTTTTTATCGGCAATTCGTTTCTTCTTTGGCAAAAAAATCTCCCCTGTTTTCGTTTCTCATTTATTTTTATGCAACTGCCGTCATATATATTAATTGGTGATTAATATGTTCCTGAGTAAAAGTGCCGTAAAGGCGGTGAATATTTTTAAAGCAATCGGAATTTTTCTTTTATGCATTACGGCTCTTTTGTTTTCAAAAGAATGTTCAAAGGGTGCTGAAAACGGCATAGGCTTGTGCCTTTCAACGCTTGTACCGTCACTTTTTCCTTTCATGGTGCTTGCCTCATATATTACAGATAGCGGTCTTGCAGAAAAAATCGGCAGACATCTTTCATGGCTGACAAAACCGCTTTTCGGACTTGACGGTTGCTTTGCATCAGGAATAATTCTCTCGCTTGTCGGAGGTTATCCCGTTGGTGCAAAGACGGTAAATTCGCTTTATAAAAAAGGTGCGGCAAGTGAAAGTGAGTGTAAACGGTCAAGTCTGTTTTTGGTGTGTTCGGGACCGGGGTTTCTTGTGAATTTTATCGGTGCACAGCTTTATTCGAGCATTGAAGTCGGGCTTATTATATTTGCCGCCCAATGCATCTCGGTTTTTATACTTGGATTTGCTTTAAAATTCGTTTACAGAAATAAAGTTGATGATAATTCCAATTCAGAAACATTAATAAGCACTCCGCAAAAAGGCGACGCACTTGTAAAGTCTGTTCTTGACGGGGCAAGGGGAATGTTTGCAATCTGCGCATTTGTGGTGCTGTTTTCGGCATTTACTGAGATTTTCTGCTCACACATTACGGATGAAAATATTCAAAAACCGTTTTTGATACTCACGGAAGTTTGCAATGCGGTTACTGCGGTATCGAAAGATTTGCCGATTGAGGTTGTTGCATTTTCGGCAGGATTCGGCGGACTTTGCGTACATTTTCAGATTTTCTCGGCACTTGGAGATATTAAGGCGAATAAACTGTTATTTTTCTTTTGCAGAATTTTGCAAGGATTTATCACCGCATTGCTTACGCATTTAGGAATAAAACTTTTCTCCGTCACAACCGATGTTTTTTCAACATCAACGGTTGAAAATTTCAGTTTTTTCGGAGGAACTGCCCTTTCGGGAACGGCTTTGCTTTTTACCGCTTTATGCTTTTTATATTCACTCAAAAATTACAAACAAAATTGACGGAGGTTACTTTATGTGCGGAATAGCAGGATGGATTGACCACTCACAGGATATGAGCGAAAGAATTGATTTGCTCAACAGAATGTCTGAAACGCTTGACAGGCGAGGTCCTGACGAAAACGGTTTGTACATTAACCGAGGGGCAGCTCTTATGCACAGGCGGCTTGTTGTAATTGACCGTGAAAACGGCAAACAACCGATGTCGGTTCGTCACAAGGACACGACCTATGTCATTGTCTATAACGGCGAACTCTATAACACAGCTGAGCTTCGTGAGGAGCTGAAAGCATCGGGTTTTCATTTCAGAGGTCACAGCGACACGGAGGTTGTGCTGAAATCGTACATTAAATACGGTGTTGACTGCTGCAAAAAGCTGAACGGAATTTTTGCCTTTGCAATCTACAACACAAGCGACAAATCGCTGTTTTTGTGCAGGGACAGAATCGGCGTTAAGCCGCTGTTCTACTATGAATACAACGGCGGCTTGCTGTTTGCGTCAGAAATAAAAGCATTGCTTGCAAGCAAGATTGTAAAGCCTCAAATTGACGAACAGGGACTCAACGAAATTTTCTTTTTAGGACCTGCAAGAACGCCTTCGTTCGGAGTTTTCAAGGGAGTATTTGAACTTAATCCGGGCGAATGTGCAATGTATAGGCACTCAAAACTTCGCCGAAAAAAATACTACACCGTTGAGGCAAAAGAGCATACAGATAATGAAGTAACTACCATTGAAAAGACGAGATATCTGCTGACTGATGCAATTCAGCGACAGCTTGTGAGTGATGTTCCGCTGTGCTTTTTCCTTTCGGGAGGGCTTGACAGCAGTATAATTGTCAAGACCGCATCAATGTACAACAAGGAACACAAACTCGGCAAAATCAACACCTACTCGGTTGAATACCGTGACAACGAAAAATATTTTCAAAAGAGCAATTTTCAGCCTACTCCCGACTACGAATTTATTTCGATGATGTCAAAAAATGCCGACACAAAGCACAGGGAAATTGTCCTTGACAACACGCTTGTGTGCGACGCACTTTATGAAAGTGTTCAGGCAAGGGATTTGCCGGGGTATGTTGATGTTGACTCGTCACTTTTGCTCTTCTGCAAAGAAATCAAGCAAAACTACACCGTTGCACTTTCGGGAGAATGTGCAGATGAACTTTTCGGCGGATATCCGTGGTATCACAACCATGAAATACTTTTTGAGGATTGTTTTCCGTGGTCAAAAAGTCAGGATATTCGCAGGAGCATTCTCAAGGACGGTGTGCTGAAAAACGGCGAAGAGTATGTAAGACAAAGGTATCTTGACACAATAAGCCTTGCCCCAAAGCTTAAAAGCGACACCGACCTTGACAGGCGAATGCGAGAGATGTTCTACCTGAATTTTTACTGGTTTATGCAATGTCTGCTTGAGCGAAAAGACAGGTGCTCAATGTTCAGCGGACTTGAGGTAAGAGTGCCGTTCTGCGATTACAGACTTGTTGAATATGCGTACAATATGCCGTGGGAATTAAAGGCATGGGGCAACCGTGAAAAGGGAATTGTGCGAAAGGCTTTTGAGGATATTCTGCCCGAAGAAATTTGCTGGCGAAAGAAAAGCCCGTACCCGAAAACGCACAATCCGATTTACTTCAACGAGTGTGTAAAAAGGGTTAGAAAAATTCTTAAAAAGCGTTCAATTCTAAACGAACTGCTTGACCGAAAAGGGATTGAAGATATCATTGAAAATCCCGATAAAATCACAAATCCGTGGTACGGTCAGCTGATGAAAGCACCGCAGATTCTTGCGTATATAATCGAACTTGACTACTGGTTTGATAAATATAATGTTGAAATAGTGTAACGGTTATGTTAAAATCGGAGTGTAAAAAGCATTGGGAGATGTAGAAAATTAACCGTAAACAATATATTAAACTGACCGATTTTTTCAAGAATAACAAATCCGCAAAAAATGTGTTGAAATTCGTATATAAAATTTTTCCGCTGACAGTATTTGCAAGCTATCCGATTTTGCTTGTATATACATTTTTGTGGCAAAAAGATTTGTTTTTAAAGTCGCTGACTGTGCCTGCGGGGGTGTTTTTGGGAATTACACTTCTGCGAATTATCATAAAAGAAGAACGCCCGTATGTGCGGTACGGAGTTGCGCCTGTTTTTGCAAAGGACAGCAAGCCCGACAGTATGCCGAGCCGCCACACCGCAAGTGCATTCATCATTGCAATGGCAATTTTGCGGTTCAATGTGTGGGTAGGAATTGCATACCTCTTCATTGCGGTTATGATTTCCGTGTCAAGAGTGTGTGCAGGAGTGCATTATGTGCGTGATGTCATAGTCGGTGCAGCAATAGCAATCCTCTGCGGAATAGTATTTTTGTTTTTGGTGTTTTAATATATAATTGTGCAGACGGTAACAATGTTACGCTCAATCATAATTTTCAATTTAAAAAGCCACAGTAGATTTTAACTTTCTACTGTGGCTTTTTTGTTGGTTGTTAAGTTGTGTAATATCTGTTTATGTAACAGCGATATTATTTTTTGTCGTCTGTTTTTTCTGCAAGGTCGATGATATCGCCTGTGCAATGGGGACATTTTGTGGCTTTGATATCAATATCACTGAAACAGAACGGACACTTCTTTGTTGTAGGAGCTTCTTCGGGTTCAGTTTTTTTGCCGAGTGACATAACCTTGTTGACAAGCTTTACGATAAGGAAGATTACGAAAGCCATAATCAGGAAGTTGATTACCGCTGTGATAAACTTACCGTACATAATTGTTGCGCCGTTGATTGTAACCTGAAACTGGTCAAAGTTGACACCGCCGAAAATACCGAGAATCGGCGAAATGATGTCGCTTGTGAGAGAAGTTACGATTGCCTGAAAAGCCGCACCGATGATAACGCCGACTGCGAGATCAAGCACATTTCCGCGCATTATGAATTCCTTAAACTCCGAAAAAAACTTTTTCATTTTGCCCTAATCCCCTTTATTTAATTTTCAAAATCAGCCAAGAATTGCCTTATGGTAAACCTTTTTACCTTTTTTGATTACAACATAGCCTTTTTCAAAATCAGACTTTGCAACCTTTGCGTAAACATCTGTTACCTTTTCATCGTCAACAGAAACACCGCCCTGCTGAATAAGTCTTCTGCCCTCACCGTTTGAAGGAATGAGTCCGCACTTCTTCATGAGGTCAAGAATTCCGATTTCGCCGTCTGCAAAATCAGCCTCTGTAAGAGTTGTTGAAGGCATATTGTCAGTATTTGTCTTGTTGCTGAAGATTGCTCTTGCGGCCTCCTGAGCCTTGTCAGCCTCCTCTTTGCCGTGAACAAGCTCTGTAAGCTCATGAGCAAGAATTTCTTTTGCTTTGTTGATTTCACTGCCCTCAAGCTTTGCAAGCTCATCAATTTCTTCAAGCGAAAGGAATGTGAGCATTTTAAGGCACTTGATTACATCGCCGTCATCAACATTTCTCCAATACTGGTAGAAATCGTAGGGACTTGTCTTTTCGGCTGAAAGCCATACTGCACCCGACTGGGTTTTACCCATTTTCTTACCCTCTGAGTTGAGGAGAAGGTTGATTGTCATTGCATATGCGTTCTTGCCGAGCTTTTTTCTGATAAGCTCTGTACCGCCGAGCATATTACTCCACTGGTCGTCACCGCCGAACTGCATATTACAGCCGTACTTCTGATAGAGAGCATAGAAGTCGTATGACTGCATAATCATATAGTTAAATTCAAGAAAGCTGAGTCCCTTTTCCATTCTCTGCTTGTAGCACTCTGCACGAAGCATATTATTAACGCTGAAACAAGCGCCTACATCACGGAGAAGTTCAACATAGTTAAGGTCAAGAAGCCAGTCTGCGTTATTTACAAGAAGAGCCTTGCCCTCAGAAAAGTCGATAAAACGGCTCATCTGCTTTTTGAAGCAATCAACATTGTGCTGAATTGTTTCCTTTGTCATCATCTGACGCATATCTGTTCTGCCTGACGGATCACCGATCATACCTGTGCCGCCGCCTACGAGTGCAATTGGCTTGTTGCCTGCCATCTGAAGTCTTTTCATAAGGCAAAGAGCCATAAAGTGACCTACATGGAGACTGTCGGCTGTCGGGTCAAAGCCGATATAGAATGTGGCTTTACCACTGTTTACAAGCTCTCTGATTTCTTCTTCGTCCGTAACCTGAGCGATAAGTCCTCTGGCTACGAGTTCTTCATATACTCCCATATTTAAAAATTCCTTTCGATTTTTGTCAGTTAAACAATAATATTATAACATTATTTGATTTATAGTCAACCTTTCAGGCATGAGTTTTGGTGCAAATCTCGCCGTTTTCGACTGTTATCATAACGGTTTTATCGCTGTCTGTCCGATAAACATTTTTGCACACGCTGTTAAGCAAGGCTGTTATATAGTAATCGGGAAGTGCCGTATCGTCAGCCGAAACGCTTATTACAGCGGTTTCGGGGCTTGCCTTTGCAAGAAAATCTTCACTTGAAGAATACTTACTGCCGTGGTGTGCAACCTTGAGAACATCGCATTTTAATTCTTTGTCAGAATTAAGCATTGATTCTTCCCTTTTTGACGAAATGTCGCCTGTAAAAAGAAATCGCTTTTCGTCATATTGAAGCATTGTTACAAGCGAATTATCGTTTGTGTTGCCGAAGTCCTTTTCGGGTTGATAAAATTTAAAGGTCATATTTCCGATTTCAACGGGTTTGTCTGAAACCGGAATTACGGTTTTTATATTATTTTCTTTTATAGAATTAACAAGCTTTTCGTATTCGGGTGTTTTGTGGCTGTCGGAATATTTTCCGAAATAAACAACATCCGTACCGAATTCATCTATGATATCGGGCAACGAACCGATGTGGTCGCTGTCGGGGTGTGACACGATTACGGCATCAAGATGAGTTACCGAACTGCGTTTGAGATAGGCAGTTATTTTATCGGTCACAAGATTTGTTCCGCCGTCAATCAACACATTTTTGTCGCCGCATTTAATCAGCGTACAATCAGCCGAACCGACATTGATAAACGAAACAGAAAAATCGGACTCCATATCGGCTGAAATTCCGAAAAATGTATAGACATCGTTCCAATCGGGAATTCCGAGAGGTTTTCCGAATGAAACAAGCAGTACACAGGCAATGAAAAGTACGCATACTGATATTTTCAGTATGAAAAAGATTTTATTTCTTTTTGTTTTTTCGTCTGTATTTTGCGAACTTATCTTTGCCGTTTTTGCCTCTTCCCTTCTGATTCTGCGAATTGCGGTTGTTGTTCTGTTTTGAATAACCGCCCTGTGTTTGTCCCGCCATCGGAGTTACAAGACATTTTTTATCGTTACCGATTAAATCCCGTCTGCCGGCTTTGATGAGTGCTTTGATTACAAGCGGTTTGTTTTCGGGAATGAAATACTGCAACAACGCCCTTTGCATTGCCTTTTCATTTTCAGACTTCGGAACATAAACCTCTTTGAGAGTGTACGGATCAAGCTCCGTATAGAACATACTCGTTGAAATTGTACCCGGAGTCGGATAGAAGTCCTGAACCTGTTTTGGGTGAATGTTTTCACGCTTGCAGAAAAGTGCAAGTTCTACGGCATCCGAAAGTGTTGAACCGGGGTGTGAGCTCATCAGATACGGCACGACATACTGGTCTTTATTTTCCTTGCCCGTAAAATCGTAGAACATCTTACAAAAACGCTTGTAGCTTTCAATATGCGGCTTGCCCATTTTGTCAAGAACCGCCGCTGAACAATGCTCAGGGGCAACTCTCAGCTGACCGCTGATGTGATACTTTACGAGTTCACGGAAAAATTCGTCATTTTCATCTTCAATAAGATAATCAAAACGGATTCCGCTGCGGATAAACACCTTTTTAATGCCCTTGAGATTTCTCAGCTTTCGCAGAATATCAAGGTATTCCGTGTGTGACACCTGCATATTCGGGCAAGGTGTCGGTGCAAGACATCTTCTGTTTTTACAAAGTCCGAGTTTTTTCTGCTTTTCGCATGACGGAAGTCTGAAGTTTGCGGTAGGTCCTCCGACATCGCTTATGTAGCCCTTGAATCGTGGATTATCAAGAAAACTTTCAGCCTCCTCAATAATACTCTTTTCACTTCTGACGGTTACCGCTCTGCCCTGATGAAAAGCAAGTGAGCAGAAATTACAAGCACCGAAACAACCACGGTTGTGTGTGATTGAAAACAGTACTTCGTTGATACCAGGTACGCCGCCAAGACTTTCGTAGCACTTTGGATACCAACGCTCATACGGCAGAGAATAGACATAATCAAGCTGTTTTGTGTCAAGCGGCTGCATCGGAGGATTCTGCACAAGAATATACTTTCCGTGCCTTTGAATGAGGGTTTTGCCCCTTACTGCATCAGCCTCCTCAAGCTCCCTGCGTGATGCAATTGCATAGTCACGCTTGTCCTCTTTTACACGCTCGTAGCTTGGAAGTTCGACAACCGACTTTGGCACATAATCGTCTGTACGAATTTTATAGCAAACACCTCTGATGTCGTAAAGCGATTCAACAGGATAACCCTCGGAAAGTCTTTTTGCAATTTCAATTGTCTGCAGCTCGCCCATTCCGTACACAAGCAAATCTGCCTTGCTGTCGAAAATAATTGAGGGCATTACCTCGTTTTTCCAATAATCATAATGAGCAAATCTTCTGAGTGATGCCTCAAGACCTCCGATTATAATGGGAGAATCGGGATATAATTTTCTGATTATGTTGCAGTAAACGGTGACGGCTCTGTCGGGACGCCTACCGTTTTTACCGCCTGCCGTATAGGCATCATCATGTCTTTTACGCTTTGCAACCGTGTAGTGGGCAACCATACTGTCAATGTTGCCTGCTGACACCATAAAACCGAGCCTTGGTTTTCCGAACTGTGTAAAATCATCATCGTTTTTCCAATTAGGTTGTGCAAGGAATGCTATTTTGTAACCGCAATCCTCAAGAACTCTCGTGATTATTGCCGCACCGAATGACGGATGGTCAACATAGCTGTCACCGCAAACATATACAAAATCGACTTCGTTCCAGCCTCGATCACGCATTTCTTTTGCGTTCATCGGTAAAAAAGCCATATTGAACCCTCCTTTATTTATTAATCGGCTCTGTTTTCAAGTGCATTTCTGCGTTCGAGCCATTCGTTGTAGGTCATAAGAACATCTCTCGGTTTTGAACCCTGATGAGGGCCTACAACTCCCATTTGTTCCATATCGTCAATCATTCTGCCTGCTCTTGCGTAGCCGACCTTGAGTCTTCTCTGCAAGAGTGAGGTTGATGCCTGTCCTGCTTCAATTACGCACTTGATTGCCTCTTCCATTTTGCTGTCAATATCAAGACCTTCGTCAGATGATGAGTCTGAATCACCCGATTTTTTGCCCTGAGCAATTTCTTCTGCAGCAATTCTTTTAATTTTTTCTTCGATTTCAGAATTATACTGAGCCGAATATGCTTTCTTTATGTAGTGGGTTACACCCTCGATTTCTTCATCGGAAGCATAGCAGCCCTGAACACGAATAGGCTTTGGAGCGCCTACAGGCGAAAACAGCATATCGCCTCGGCCGATGAGCTTTTCACCGCCGCCTGTATCAAGAATTGTACGGGAGTCTGTGTTTGAACTTACCTTGAGTGAAATACGGCTCGGTACATTCGCCTTGATAAGACCTGTGATTACATTAACGGTAGGTCTTTGGGTTGCAAGGATAAGGTGCATACCTGCGGCACGAGCCATCTGAGCAAGTCGGCAGATTGAGTCCTCAACCTCGCTCGGAGCCGCCATCATCAAATCGGCAAGCTCGTCAATTGCAATTACAACACGGCTCATTTTTTCTTTGGCAACGGGAAGTCCGTTCACTTCAAGAACAGGCTGAACCTCTTCTCCCTCTTCATTAACAACAGGTGGATTTTTCTCCATATAATTCATATTTTTTTCGATAAGAGAATTATATGAATCAATATCCTTACAATCGTATTCGGAGAAAATTTTATATCTCTGGAGCATTTCGTTTACTGCCCATGCAAGCGCACCCGCCGCCTTTTTGGCATCGGATACTACGGGAATGAGCAAATGCGGAATACCCTTGTATTTTGAAAATTCAACCATTTTCGGGTCAATAAGCAAAAGCTTTACTTCATCGGGAGTTGCCTTGTAGAGAATACTCATAAGAATTGAGTTTACACATACGGATTTACCTGAACCTGTTGTACCTGCAATGAGCAAGTGCGGCATTTTTGCAAGGTCGGTAACAACAATTTCACCGGAGATATCTCTTCCGAGAACGGTTGTGAGCTTACTCTTGCTGTTTCTGAACTTGTCCGAATCAATCAATTCACGCATTGTTACCATGCTCACAACCTTGTTCGGAACTTCAATTCCGACTGCCGCCTTTCCCGGAATAGGTGCTTCAATACGAACACCGTTTGCGGCAAGGCTGAGTGCGATATCATCGGAGAGATTTGTAATTTTGCTGATTTTAACACCGGGGGCAGGCTGTAACTCATAGCGTGTTACGGACGGACCTCGGCAGATGTTTACAATGCTTGCCTTTACACCAAAGCTTGTGAGGGTATCAATAAGCTTTTTGGCATTATTCTGCATTTCTTCCATTGCATCGCTGTCATCGGAATTTAGCTTTGGTTTGAGCAACTGAATCGGTGGGAACTGATACTTTTTTTCTTCCTTTTGAGAATTATCGGAACGAACAGCTCTGTCAAGCTGTTCCGCAATTTCGTCGCCGGCCTCCTCGCTGTTGTCTTTTTTGCTTTTGAGAAGTGCTTTTTTGACGATGTTCTCAGTTTCGGCATCAGGCTTGACCTCTGTCTGTTCAGCCTTAGAAGCTGACTTTTCGTTTGAGATATCCTCTGCAATTGCAGAAACCGTATTGTCGGCACTTTTGCCCATAGGCTTGCTTGCACGATTGATTATGTTGATGAGATCCTGTGACAGATCCTTGTCTGCGGCATTTTCTTCCTTTGAATCGGCAATATCCGTGTCAATTCCGTTTACTGCCGACTTTGCTTTCTTGACCTTTGTCTTTTTGTCATCAAGCGGAATGTCAATAAAACTTCCCGAGGACTTTCTGATTTCGCCTTCAAGCGCAATGTCGATATCGCCTCTTTCGGCAAGCTTTCTCTCACGGTTTTCTTCTCTGCGTTCTCTGCGGACTCTTGCCCTTTCCTCACCTGCTTCACGGATATGTACGGCTGTCCTTGACGCCGCCGCTGTCATATCTTTAATAGAAATGTTCGCAACAATAAGGATAAGTGCGGCTGTTACAACAAAGCTTGTAAAAAGTGCGGCTGTACTGCCGAACAGGACAACAAGCGGATAGCCGAGCAGTCCGCCGATTATTCCGCAATCGAAAGTCATATACCTTGAGGTATCAGAGGCATCCTTGAACAGATTGCCAAGACACGCAAAAAAGTTCATATCAGAATATTTTGCACCGCTGCCTGCGTAAATCAACGCACCGATAAACAGAATTATGACGACACAAAGGAAAAGCTTCAGCTTATAGCGTGCAACCTGTTTCTCCTTTTCGGTCATAACACACAAATAAAAAAGCGTTACGGGAACAAGAAAAATCCCGAATCCGAGAACTCCGAAAAAGAAACTGCGTATCATTGTCCAGACATTTGAACCTTTTATGAAAATTATGCAGACAAAAACAGCCGCAACGGCGGCATAGAGGATTGCTCTTACACGCGGCGAAAGTCCGCTGCTCCTTTTCGGAACAGCGGATGCTTTGGTTCTGCTTGCAGTTTTTGCACCTTTTGATGAGGCTTTTGAAGAAGTCTTTTTTCTTCCCGACGCAGTATTTTTAGTTTTGTCAGCTGTTTTTTTGTTAGCTGCCAATAAAATCACTCCATTTAAAATTTATGCAATTGGCGCACCTGTGAAAAGGTTTACGCCCGTGTTCATTTCGATGATTGAAATTACAATAAATGCAACACCGACAACCGCTGTGTAGATTACGAAAATTTCCATTTTGTCGGATTTCAGGAACCACTTGAAAATTACGATTGCAAGATAGCCTACAACTGCGGAAACTGCCATTCCGATAATCAGCGGAATAAATTCAATATTGCTTAAACCTTCGGGTGACTTGATTGCATCCACACCCTCAAGGAGTGCCGCCGCAAGGATTGACGGAATACCGAGTACGAATGTGTAGTCAAGTGCCTTCTGCTTTGAGATTCCTCTCATCTCACCGACCGAAAGTGTTGAGCCTGAACGAGAAAGTCCCGGAAGGAGTGCGGCACAAACCTGTGTTACACCGACAAGGATTGCGTCAACAACATTAAAATTATCTCTTGTTGCCTTTGCATTGCTCTTTGCTGCAAGGTGTTTGTGAGTTGAGGCAACACTCTTGCGGTTACAGATAATACCGATTGTTAAAAGTACGCTTGTGAGAATGAGCGAACAGGCAGTTACTATGAGAACAGGACTTGCGGAAAGCTGGTCTGCAAGGTCCTTGAGTTTCATATCTGTTCCGGGGATTGGCAGAAAAAGCAAGAACAGCGGTATAAGACCGATGATGAGCATTACAACGAGGTTACGGTTGTAATTCATTTTGCTCCATTTGAACTTGCCTGTGAAAATATCCTTGAGCATAAGGAAAAATTCTTTGATAAGATCCCACACAAGTTTGTGGTAGAATGCAACAACGGCAACAAGTGTGCCGACATGGAGCATTACATTAAAGAAAAGATTGCTTTCGCCTGTACCTGCACCGAGAATGTGCTGTGTGATTGCGAGGTGTCCGCTGCTTGATACGGGCAAAAATTCGGTAAGTCCCTGAACAACACCCTGAATAATAGCATCTAAAATTGACATGGTTATGTATTCCCTCCAAAAAATAAGTTTTACGAATCTTCTTTGTTATTTGTACGCTGAAAAGCCGTATGGGTTGGCATAATTAAGATTTCATACAAATCATAAGCATCACAATATATATGTATTCGGGCAAAACGCCCGAAATTATTTTTCCTGCTTTTTTGAGCGTGATTTTGCAGACTTTGGCTTGCTCTCTTTGTTTTCTTTAATCAAATCATAAAGAGCGTCAATAGCATCGGAAACTGTTCCGACCTCGTCAATCAAGCCTTCTTCAACAGCCTCTTCTCCCTCAAGAATAGTTCCTATATCCATTACAAGCTCACCCGTGTTAAGCACAAGCTGATTATAACGGTCTTTTGTAATATTGGAATTTTCGGCAACAAAGGTTGTGATTCTGTCCTGCATACGCTGAAAATATTCAAAGGTCTGCGGAACTCCGAGTGTGAGGCCTGTTGTTCTGACGGGATGAACCGTCATTGACGCACTCTTTGCGATAAAGCTTTTCTTTGCCGCAACAGCAAGCGGAATTCCTATTGAATGACCTCCGCCGAGTACGATGGAAACGGTCGGCTTTTTCATTCCCGAAATCACCTCGGCAATTGCAAGACCTGCCTCAACATCTCCGCCGACTGTGTTAATCAGCACAAGCAGTCCGTCAATTCTTTCGTCCTCCTCAACCGAAACAAGCAGAGGGATGACATGCTCGTATTTTGTGGTTTTGTTTTGTTGCGAAAGAATGTAATGACCTTCAATCTGACCGATAATCGTCAGGCAATGCAGCACACAGTCCTTATGAGTTGTGAGAACAGAACCTGTTTCGCCGATTCGGTCTGTTTGTTCTTCACTTATGGGGCTGTCGTTTGCAAGCTTTTGCGGATCATCATCCGGCGCAGGATTTTTAACATAGTTCCCTTTTTTTGATGAGACTTTTGAAGATTTTGATTTTTGTG
>OMFO01000438.1_pt1 | contig 23034 bp, 17 predicted proteins | sample 1645611 | NCBI WGS metagenome assembly OMFO01 (sample SAMEA103958147, study PRJEB25191) | human gut metagenome | biome: human-associated habitat [ENVO:00009003]; feature: intestine environment [ENVO:2100002]; material: feces | place: Germany | collected 2013/2015
GGTCTAAGCTGTAACAAACCCATAATAAGGCCGCCGCTGGGCAAACCCGGCGGCGGCCCTTGGGGGTTATAGAGAAAGTTAAAATAAAGCCTTCCCCCCGCGGGGGAAGGTGGCCGTGCGCAGCAAGGCCGGATGAGGGCCAAGCTGCCGGGATTGCCTGTTTGCGGGCAATATCCGGCAGGTCTCACCTCATCAGTCCGCTCCACGGGCAGCTTCCCCGCAAGGGGAAGCCTTTTCACAACCCATAAATAGAGGGGATAGATTCTATGGCAGAAAAACGTGATTACTACGAGGTGCTGGGGATCGGCAAAAACGCCACCGATGCCGAGATCAAAAGCGCCTACCGCAAGCTGGCCAAAAAGTACCACCCCGACCTGAACCCCGGCGACAAGACCGCCGAGGAGAAGTTCAAGGAAGTCAACGAGGCGAACGATGTACTTTCCGACCCGGAAAAACGCAAGCGCTATGACCAGTTCGGATTCGCTGGGGTCGATCCCAACTATGGGGCCGGCCAGCCCGGCGGCGGCTACGGTGGCGGCTTTGGCGGCTTCGGCGGCACTGGCGGCGTCGATCTGGGCGACATCTTCGGCGATATTTTCGGCGGCGGCTTTGGCGGCTTCGGCGGCTCGACCCGCTCCAACCCCAACGCGCCGCGCAAGGGCCATGACATTCAGGCCAATGTGATCCTGACCTTTGAGGAGGCCGCCCACGGCTGCGCCAAAAAGGTCACGCTGAACCGTCAGCAGACCTGCCCGGACTGCGGCGGCAACGGCTGTGCGCCCGGCTCCAGCCCCGAGACCTGTACCGAGTGCGGTGGCCGCGGCTATGTCGTGACCCAGCAGCGCACGCCGTTTGGTGTGATGCAGAGCCAGCAGCCCTGCCCGCACTGCGGCGGACGCGGCACCATCATCAAGAACCCCTGCAAGACCTGCCGCGGCACCGGCAAGACCAGTGCCCGCAAGACGCTGGAGGTCAAGATCCCCGCGGGTATCGACGACGACCAGAACATTGCGCTGCGCGGCCAGGGCGACGCCGGTACGAACGGCGGCCCCGCGGGCGACGTGATCGTCCATGTGACGGTCAAGCCCGACGCCGTGTTTGAGCGCGACGGCTACGATGTGTACGTCCGCGTGCCCATTACCTACTCCCAGGCTGTGCTGGGCGCTGAAATTGAGGTCCCCACCGTGGACGGCAAGGTCGCCCAGAAGATTCCCGAGGGCACCCAGAGCGGCACGAAGTTCCGTCTGCGCGGCCAGGGCATCCAGTACCTGAACGGGCGCGGACGCGGTGACCAGTACGTCATTGTGGACGTGGAGATCCCCAAGAAGCTGAACCGCACCCAGCGCGAAGCCCTGAAGGCCTTTGAGGACAGCCTGAAGGACGAGAACTACGAGAAGCGCAAGAGCTTCTTCAAGAACCTGAAGGATCGGTTCATGTCTTAAAGTTTTAAACAGCCCAGCCCCCGCAATGTGGAAAACATTGCGGGGGCTGGGTTTTGTTTATGCTAACGGAAACGGCCACGGCGGGCAGGAGACTGCCCGCCGACAGGCAGCCGCCAGCCCCACGGCCAGCCCGTAGGGTTCGGCGTCCCCGACGACCCGTGCCCGATTCCGGCCAGTAAAAACCGCCCGGGCAATGACACTCACCCCACAAACTTCATCTCCGTATACTCCGTACTCCCGCTCAAAAATGCGTCGGCGGGGATGGTGGCAAGCTGCGTTGAGGCGGAAGTTTTGCCGATGAGAAGTACAACGCGGCCATCATCCAGTAGGGTCAACGGCGTGTATACGGCCAGCCCGGCAGGGCGGGCGTTGGCTCCAAGCCTGTTGCCCTGCAAATCATAGAGCGTAAACGCAGTCATGTCGCTGTTGTACGTCATGAGCCAACGCAGTTCAGCATCAAGGTCGAGTGCAGAGCAGTTCCAATCCTCTGCAAGATCCAGCGCATCCTGTGTGCCGTCGCTGCGGATGCAAAGCACGGAAACGCTGTGTTGGTCGGTTGCATACGGCGTGTGATAGCCCGAAAAATAAAGGTCGCTGCCGTTATGGCCCAAGTAATAATAGGAAGTCCTCATGGTGCCGTCATCCTCTCCATACCAGGGGTAGGACAACAGCTTTTGGACGGGCTTGCCGGTGACAGCGTCCGTCAGATCAAATTCACACAGGGAATTTTGCAGAAAGGCATCGGACATTTCGGAATCCTCGGGAAAGGGAACAGGAGAATCCGACAGAATGCGGCAGGTCACAAGCTGACCGTTTACCACGTCCAGCACATTCGTGGTTTCGCCGGGAATGTTCCACGGCAAAGTCTCCCCGGTCTGCAAATCAAGCCGCTGCCCCTGTGTGTAGGCATAAGGTGCGGTGACGGAGCTGATGGAGTAAAGATACTGCTCGTCGTAAAGCACATCGACCCATTCGTCGCTGTCATAGGGGATTTCACGCGGTGCGCCGCCTGCCAGCGGAAAAGCCAGCAGCTTGTCTGCAACAATATACAGTGTATCCTCTGTTGCAAACGGAAACGCAGAAAATAGCGAATCGGCGTGATAAAACAAGGTGGTCTTTCCCGTTGAAAAATCCGTTTTATACACATTTGTACCCGTGGTTTCTTGCGCGGTGGAACCGTCAAAAACGGTCTGGTACAGCGCGTTGGAGAAAATGGAGAGGTGAACGGTGCTGCGCAGCTCCCCCACCGGTTCAGGTGCCGCCGTCGGTTCTGGTGTGGCGGCGGCAGTCTCCGCGGGCGCGGCTGCGGTTGCGGAATTCGCCGCCGACGCACAGGCGGACAGCGCCAGCGCCGCGGTGAGGATGAGGGGAATGAGCTTATTCGTTTTCATGGGTACACGTCCTTTCCGGTGATTGAAAAACTCTGCGGCAGCGGGCACGGCCCACCGTGCCATTCCCTGTAGGGCGGGCCCGTTCACTCCGCAAACGTCATCTCGCGGTATGCCGACCCGCCGTTCAGAAATTCGTCCGCGTCCATCACAGCGTACCGGGCCGCGCTGTCGTGCTCCCAGTCGTAGCCGACGACCATCAGCAGGCGTCCGTCGTCCAGCATACAAAGCGGGAAGAAGGCCTCCAGCCCGGCGGGCCGCTCGTTGCGGCCAATCTCATGGCCTTGCGTGTCGTAAATCAGATAGATGCCGTCGGTGCCGCGGGTCAGGAGCCAGCGTACCTCATCGCCCTGCAAAACCGCACAGTAATCCAGGTAATCCGGCGTTTTGGTAATGCCAAGGTCGGTCCGGGTGCCGTCCGTGCCGATGCGCAGCACGGACTGGGAAACCAAAGCGTACTCATCGTCGCACTGGTCCGCGCGGAAATAGAAGTCGCTGCCGCACTTGCCAAGGTAGGTGTAGACCGTAAGGTTCCCCGGCTGCGGTATGTCATAGGGGAGGGTAAAGCAGGTCTGCCGCACCGCGCCCGTCGCGGGGTCGGCCAGGGTGTATTCCAGCGTGGTGTTCTGCAAAAGCGCCTGGGACATCTCGTCGTCGTCCGGGTAGGGCACCGGATAATCCGAGACAACGCGGCAGAGCAGCAGCGCGTCCCCGACGACATCGGGAATGTACATTGTCTCCACCGGGATATTCCACGGCGCGGTCTCCCCGTTTTCCAAGTTAAACCGCATACCGCCGGTACGGCAGAACGGCGCGGCACTGACGCTCCGGCAGTAGAGGTAGTGACCTGCGTAAAAAACAGGCATCCAGTCGTCGTAGGAGAACGGCAGCACGCGCGCCTCACCGCCCGTCGTCGGCAGGGCCAGCATACCGCCGTCGTAGCAGATGAAATACAGCGTGTCGTCTATGATCAGCGGCGCGGACGCAAGCTGGGAGCCGGTGCGGTACATCTCATAGGTCTGCCCGGTGGTAAGGTCGGTTTTGTAGACGGTGCTGTGATCAAAGCTGCCGAGACTGTCCTCGCTGCTTGAAAAGTGGGAGACCGCCGTATAGACGCTGCTGCCGCTGACTGCGCAGGCGCTATAGGCCGAGAGGGGGTGCGGCTCACCCGGCAGCGCCGCTTCTGTGCTGTCCTCCGCCGCGGCGCTCTCCGCCGTACTCTCAGCCGGTGCGGCCTCCGAAGCCGCCGCGGTATCGCCCGCAGACGCGCATCCGGCCAGCGCCAGCATGGCTGCCGCCAATAATAAAGCTACTTTTTTCATCCTCAAAGCTCCTTTCTGTGCCTGGTTTGCCACTATCCTACACCCCGGATGTTGCAAAGTTGTCACACGGAGCGGGTGTTTTGGAGATTTTTGCAATTTTTTTGCGGGAAGTGGGTGCGGGGCGTCGGGGACGCCGCCCCCTACAGGCTGGCAGTAAAGTGGATGCCTGCCCGCGGCGGGATGGGGGCATCCCGCCCTACGAATGACATAAAGTGAGTGCGTAGGGCGGCATGCCCTCATGCCGCCGCCACTCGCCGCCTGCAAAAAAGGGGAGAGCACCACACCCGGCGCTCTCCCCTTGATTATGTTTAAAATTCTTTTGGTTCTTTTCTTATAAGAAAAGAACACCCGTACTCATCGTACCCTTAAAAGCCGTGCTTCTCCATCAGCTTGCGGCCCATCAGGACGCCCATGACGGAGGCCATCATCAGGCCACGGGTCCAGCCGGAGGAATCGCCCAGGCAGTGCAGACCCGCGATGTTCGTCTCCAGATCGGTGTCCATCTTGACCTTGTTGGAGTAGAACTTCAGCTCAGGGCTGTACAGCAGTGTTTCGGGGCTGGCAAAGCCGGGCACGACCTCGTCCATCATCTTGATGAACTCGATGATGTTGACCATGGCGCGGTAGGGCATGGCGGCGGTGATGTCACCGGCCACGGCGTCCTTCAGCGTCGGGCGGACGTTCGTGCGGGCCAGCTCGTTGGCCCAAGTGCGCTTGCCGTCCAGAATATCGCCGTAGCGCTGCACCAGAATGTGGCCCGCGCCCAGCATGTTCGTCAGCTCACCGACCTTCTGCGCGTAGGCGATGGGCTGGTTGAACGGCTCGGTGAAGTTGTGGCTGACCAGAATGGCCAGGTTCGTGTTGTTGCTCTTTTTCTCCTTGAAGCTGTGGCCGTTGACGACGGCCAGATCGTTGTCGTAGTTCTCCTGCGCAACGAAGCCGCCGGGGTTCTGGCAGAAGGTGCGCACCTTATTGCGCCACGGGGCCGGGTAGCCGATCAGCTTGCCCTCATACAGGACCTTGTTGATCTTCTCCATGATCTCGTTGCGGCACTCAACACGGACGCCGATGTCAACGGTGCCGGGCTTGTGGGCAATGTTGTGCTCGGCGCAGATCTTTTCCAGCCAGTCCGCACCGCGGCGGCCCGTGGCAATAACGACCTGCTTGGCGTAGACGTCGCGGACGCCGTCCTTCTCGCGCAGGCGGACGCCCTTGCAGACGGAATCCTCGAGGATGATGTTCTCGCACTCGGTACTGAATAGCATCTCAACACCGGCGTCGGCCAGATAGTTCTGGATATTCAGGTAGAGCTGCTGGGCCTTCTCGGTGCCCAGATGGCGGATGGGGCAGTCAACGAGCTGCAGACCCGCCTGAATGGCGCGCTTGCGGATGTCCTTGATGTCGGGACCCTCGTAGATGCCCTCGACCTTCGGGTCGGCGCCAAACTCGAGGTAAATTTTGTCGGTGTAGTCAATAAGCTCCTGCGCGAAATCCTCGCCGATCAGGTCGGGAAGCTCGCCGCCGACCTGATAGGACAGGGACAGCTTGCCGTCCGAGAATGCGCCCGCGCCGGAAAAGCCGGTGGTGATGGCACAGGTCGGCTTGCAGTTTACGCAGACGCCGGTTTTATCCTTGGGGCAGTGGCGCTTTTCCACAGGCTTGCCCTTTTCGACGAGCAAAATTTTGTGGGGGGTGCTGCTCTTGCGCAGCAGCTCCAGCGCGGTGAAAATGCCGGCAGGGCCGGCGCCTACGATGATAAGGTCATACATGGATAGGGGTTCTCTCCTTTAAACATAACTCGCGATCCTTCGCGCGGGAAACAAAATAAAGACAAACGGAGCTTGTAGGGGCGGATTCTATATCCGCCCGTGCCCGTTTGCTGATGGCACGGCGCTGCGGGCGCATATAGAATGCGCCCCTACGGTGTCACGGAACGGTTATTCACCGTCCTCCGACACATCCTTGCTCTCGGCGTCGTACACCACAGGGCCGTCGCTGCCGACATCGCGCTCGGCGGCTTCGGCCTCGTCCAGGGCGTCGCCGATGGCACCCAAGGCCGCATTGGCGGCGGCAGAGGCCATGCGGTCCAGTGTGCGCAGCTCCATGGCGGCGTAGAGAATGCAGCCTAAATTCAGCGCACCTTCGGCGATCAGCAGGATGCCGCAGAGCATGACGGCGCTGACTGCCGCATCAAACGGGTGCAGCACCAGCAGTACGCCCAGGGCAACGGATACGATGCTGAACAGCAGCAGCAACCACCATTTCTGCCCCTTGCGCTTGGCAAGGTCAATGGCGGTACCGATGCGGCTCAGGCCGTCAACGACGATGAAGATGCCGAACACAATGGGCAGAAAGCTGGTCACTACCTGCGGCTTTGCCAGCGTAAAGATGCCCAGCCCCGCCGTGATGACGCCGCCCACCAGCATGAACGGCGCGGTAAAGCCGGTGCCGCGGATGCGGGCATACTGGATCAGGCAGACAATGCCGGTGACAAGCACCACAACACCAAAAATGTTGCAGATCCAGAGCAGACTGGTCTCGGGCATGATGAGCAGCAGCATACCGATGACGATATACGCGACGCTCAACAGCAGCATTCCGTTTTTGACATAGCGCAGCATAGTGTAAGGCTCCTTTTTACTTGTCGGCTTCCTGCATAGCCCTGGCGGCGGCCACGATCAGGTCGGCGCAGGCCTCGCGGCCCAGGGTCGCATTCAGGCACAGATCGTAGTTCTTGGCCTCGCCCCAGCGGTTCTCGGTGTAATAGTTGTAGTAGCTTGCACGGGCGCGGTCATGCTTGGCCAGCTGGGTCTCCCACAGGCGGTCCGGCATATCCTTGGCGTCGGGGCGGCTCTTGGCAAACTGGATGCGGGTCTCCAGCGGCGCGTAGACGAAGGTGCGCAGCACGTTGGGGCGCTCACGCAGGACGTAGTCACCGCAGCGGCCCAGAATGACGCAGGGGCCCTCGGCGGCCAGCTCCTTGATGACGTTGCTCTGCAAAATGTAGACCTGGTCGGCCAGAGGCATCGTGTTGCCCATCATATACAGGCTGTAGATCAGGCTGCCGCTGCGCTGGTTCTCGCTGGCGGCAATGGCCTCCTCGGTCAGACCGCTCTTTTTGGCGGCAAGGGTGATCAGCTCCTTATTATATAAGGGAATACCCAGCTTGTCGGCAACGGCCTGTGCGATCTCGCTGCCGCCGGATGCGTACTCACGCGCCATAGTGATGACCATAGGTTCCTTCATACTGATACACCTCACAATATTTTATGTAGTATGCGCAAAAAGGCATACTATTCTGCTTATATTATAACCTGATTTTGTGGAAAACGCAAGAAAAAATTGCGGGAAAGGAGCAGTGTCGGCGGGGCTTTCGCGCCTTGCCGCCAGCGTTCGTCCCCACAAAAACTGCCCGCGGCAGAACACCGCGGGCAGGGAAAACAGAATGTAAAATTTTATTCGGTCACTTCGCCGGAAATCTCCTTGATTGCGGACACGGTTGCGGCGAGATTCTGCATGTCGCTGGGCACGATCAGCTTGGTGGCCTTGCCGTCAGCGACCTTCTCCATGGCCTCCATGCTGCGCAGGGCCAGATAGTTGTGGTTGGGGTTCGCCTCGTTGATCATGCGGATGGCATCGGCCTGTGCCTTCTGGACGGTCAGCAGGGCTTCGGCTTCGCCCTCGGCCTCGCGGATGCGCTGCTGCTTCACGGCCTCGGCACGCAGGATGGCGGACTCCTTTTCGCCCTCGGCGCGGGTGATGGCAGCCTGCTTTTCGCCCTCGGCCAGCAGGATGGAGGCGCGCTTCTCGCGGTCCGCCTTCATCTGTTTCTCCATGGCCTGGCGGATCTCCACCGGCGGCTCGATGTTTTTCAGCTCGACGCGGTTGACCTTGATGCCCCAGCGGTCCGTGGCCTCGTCAAGGCTGGCGGTGATCTTCGTGTTGATGAGGTCGCGGCTCGTCAGGGTCTCGTCGAGCGTCATCGAGCCGATGATGTCACGCAGCGTCGTGGCGGACAGGTTCTCGATGGCCTGGATCGGGCGGTTCACGCCGTAGGCGTACATCTTGGCGTCAAACACCTGAAAGAAAACGACGGTGTCGATCATCATCGTGACGTTGTCGCGGGTGATGACAGGCTGCGGCGGGAAGTCGGCGGCCTCCTCCTTCAGCGAGACCTTGCGGGAGATGCGCTCGACAAACGGCGTACGGATGTGCAGGCCCGCGCCCCAGGTATCCTTGTAGACGCCGAGCCACTCGGTGACATAGGCGTTGGACTGCGGCACAATAACGATGCAGCGCACCAAAACTACCAGAATAATGATGAGCAGGATGGCAAAGACTAACAGCATTTGGGGGTCCTCCTTTTTCCTTTGTGATTTAAACCGCAGCCGCGTCAGCGGTCACGGGAGCGACAATAAGGATCGCACCGTCCACGGCCACGACCTTGCAGCGGGTGCCCTGCGGGAGTGTGACCTCGGCGCGGGCCTGCCAGTCCAGGCCGTCCACGCGGACCCGGCCCGGAAGGCCGGGCTCAATGTCCACAAGCACAACGCCCTGCTTGCCGATGGTCAGCGGCGAGCCGTTCGTGACAGGGGCACGGTGCGCGCCGCGCCGACTGATGAGCCGGGGCAGCATCAGGCCGAGTGTAATGGCCGATACAACGGCAAAAACAAGCATCTGCCAGCCAAAGCCGACATCAAAAAAGCTGACCAGCATGGCCGCGGCAGCGCCCACCGCAAACCAGACCGAGACAAGCGCCGTTGTGGCGGCCTCGACCATGATGAACGCCACGATGGCAACCAGCCATAAAATCGTATCAAACCACATGGAAATCTCCTTTCAGGGACAGAAAGCGGCTTTGTGACCACTTTAACATTATGACGGTATTCTGTCAAGATTGCCGAAGAAATTTTACAAAACTGCAGGAAAAGTGCAAAGGATTGCAGCCCTCCTTCGAGCGGCTTTGCAGGGAGGGGTCTTGCCCCCTCCGCGGCGGGGTGAGGGCACCCCGCCCTACGGTTTGCTTGTAAGGGGGGATGTAGGGCGGCATGCCCTCATGCCGCCGGGATGTGTGCGGCTGCAGCAAAGTGCCCGGGGCGTCGGGGACGCCGCCCCCTACAGCACCGACGCGCCCGGCAGGCGGGCGCTGACGAGAATTTTCACGAAAAACATCGGTTTTCCGTAAATTATTGTAATTTCCAATCGTACGGCTCTTTACCTTTTGGAAAAAAGTGGTATAACAGAAGCAGGTAAGATGAACAAAGTATGCGCTGTAAACAGTGTACCACAAAACAGGAGGAGCGACAATGAAAAACTGTTTTGACCGCACACCCCACACGATGAAGGACTGGCTGCTGCTGGCGGCGGGCGTCGCGGCGGTGTTTGCCGCGGCAGACTGGCTGCCGGGTGTGCTGCGCGGGGCCGGGGCGTTTCTCGGGCTGCTGGCACCATTTGGCTGGGGACTGCTGCTGGCCTATGTACTGGACATACCCACGCGCTTTTTTGCGCAAAAGCTCTTTGGCGGCAGGCGCGGCGGGGCGATGGCCGTCAGCTATGCGCTGTTTTTCGGTGCGCTGGCGCTGCTGGCGGCGCTCGTCGTCCCGCAGCTCGTGCAGAGCGTGACGACCTTTGCCGGGCGGCTCGGCGCGTATGAGGAGACCATCCGCGGCCTACTGGTCTGGGTGCAAAATACGTTCGGCATCGATACGGCCACGGCGGAACAGCTTGTGCAGATGGTGGGCACGGCACTGCAAAATTGGTTCGGCGGTTTGTCCAGCAGTGCGGCGCGTGCGGCGGCGGATTTCGTCTCCGGCGCGGCGGGGGCTGCGGGCAACGCCGTGGTGGCACTGGCCGCCAGCATCTACCTGCTCTCCGGCAAGGAGGCGCTGCTCCGCGCGGCCCGGGCGTGTCTGCACGCGGCGCTGCCGCCGCGTGCCGCGGGCAGTGTGCTGGAAATCTGCCGTCTTGCCAACAAAATTTTCAGCGGCTACATCGGTGGGCAGCTGGTGGACGCCCTGCTCGTGGGCGGGGAAACATTTGCGCTGATGTCGATCTTCGGGCTGGAATACGCGCCGCTGCTGGCCGTGCTGGTCGGCGTGACAAACATTGTCCCGGTGCTGGGGCCGTTCCTCGGTGCGGTGCCGGGGCTCATCATCCTGCTGCTGGAATTGCCCTGGAAGGCGGCAGAATTTGCCATCATTATTTTTGTGGTCCAGCAGGTGGACGGCAACTTTATTGCGCCGCGCATTCTGGGCGGGGCCACCGGCCTGCCGGGGCTGGGCGTGCTGTTGGCCATCGTGGTGGGCGGGGCGTGGTTCGGCATCCCGGGCATGGTGCTGGGCGTGCCGACGCTGGCCGTGCTGGCGGCGCTGCTCAAACAGGCTGTCGGGGCAGGGCTGACGGCCCGCGGCCTGGATGAAAACGGTGAGCCGCGCCGGAATTTACCAGGCGGGCCGCAAGAAAATTAACAAGTTATTCCTTGCAATACAGGCGTGCATAGCGTACAATACTCTTGTAAAATGATGTAAAAGGAGCGGAGCATTTGAAAGAGGAACATATCTGGACCAAAAAGCCGGAGACGATGCTGGACTGGTTCTGCGTGGTCGGGGCCTGTATTGCGCTGTATCTGACTTTGAACAATCTGGGGTACTTTCTGGGGAAAATCGGTGTGTTTATCGGCATTGTGTCGCCGTTTGCGGGCGGCATAGTCATTGCCTATGTGCTTGACCCGATGGTCAAGTTCTTCTACACAAAGCTGTTTAAAGAGAAGAAAAAGACGCGCGGATTCGCGATCCTTCTGGCGTATCTGGTGGCAATTCTGCTGCTTGTGCTGCTGGCATGGCTGGTCATCCCGCAGATCGTGGACAGCATCGCCATGCTGTTTACGAACTTCCCAAGCTACATACAGAGCGTACAGGATATGCTGGGCATGATTCAGGAGCGCTTCGGCGTTGACCTGTCGTCGGCCACAAAAGTGCTGGACGATTCCGAGGCGATGGTCAAGGAAATCTACAGCATGGCCAGCGCCGCCATGCCGCAGATCGTGGCCAGCATCGGCAGCGTGGCATCGAACTTTGTGGCGATCTTCACCTCGATTGCGGCCAGCATCTATATGCTGGCGGACAAGGAGCATCTGCTCCATCAGCTGCGCACGCTGGCGCATGCCTTCCTACCGGAAAAGGCTGCGGAAAACACGCTGCGCATCTGCCATTATGCCAACGTGAATTTCACGGGCTTCTTTGTGGGCAAGATCATTGACTCGGCCATCATCGGCGTTATCACGTTTGTGGCAATGGCGATCCTGCGGCTCGATTTTGCACTGCTCATCAGTGTGTTTATCGGCATCACGAATATTATCCCGGTATTTGGCCCCTTCATCGGCGCGATCCCCAGCATCTTCATTCTGCTGTTGGTTGACCCGATCCAGGCGGTCATCTTCGGCGTGCTGATTCTGGTCATCCAGCAGGTGGACGGCAACTTCATCGGCCCGAAGATCCTGGGCTCGTCCATCGGCATCTCTGCCTTGTGGATCCTGTTTTCCATCGTGGTCGGCGGCGACCTGTTCGGCCTTGTGGGCATGGTCGTCGGCGTGCCGCTTTTTGCGACCTTCTACGGCCTGGCGCGGGAATTTGTGCACTATATGCTGGACAAGCGCGGGCTGGACAGCGAGGGAAACCACGTTGGTGAAGTGGTGGAGGATGAGGAGAACGTGTTTGAGTGATGCAAGGGGGGAATGGGCGGTGTAATGCACGCCCGGCAAAGCCCCCTCCGGCCATCGCTGGCGCTCGGCCACCTCCCCTGTGAGGGGAGGCTTTAGACGCGGGCGAAGCCGCCTGAGGGACTCTGCCCGTTTACGGCTGCCCGGCACTTGGCCCCCTCTGTCCTTTCTTTATAAAGAAAGGACCAAAGAAATTTCAGCGTCTTACCCCAAAAGCAAAGCACCTGTTTACTGCTTTTACCGCAGCAAACAGGTGCTTATTTTTTATGGCTTTGTCTGTGGCTGATTCTGTGCGCCCGGCAGCAGGGTCACCACATCCCGCAGCAGTACCAGCGGGCTTTCGCCCTTCTGCACGCGCAGGCTGAAATAAGGTCGGCCCAGTGCATTGTACAGCACCCGATGCGGGAACTTTTCCATGACCTCGCCCAGCTGCTTTGGCCCGACGATGTCACTATACAAAATCAGCTGGTCGCCGCGCTGGACGATCTCCGCAATGCCGACGCGGGCTGCGGTCACGCGCACGAGGGAGACGTCCACCAGCCCCTGCACGCTCTTGGGCGGGCTGCCGTAGCGGTCGATCAGCTCGTCGAGCACGTCCTCGGCGTCGCTCGTCGTCTCGATGGCCGCAATGCGCTTGTATGCCTCGATGCGCCCGGCAGCGTCCGGGATATATTCCTCCGGCAGGAATGCGTCCACGGTGATGTCCACCAGGCAGTCGCTCTTGTCGGGGGCGGGGGCCTCGCCGCGGGCCGCGGCAATGGCCTGACCCAGCATCTTCACGTACAAATCGTAGCCGACGGCCTCCATGTGGCCGTGCTGGCTGTGGCCCAAAAGACTGCCCGCACCGCGGATCTGCAAGTCGCGCATCGCAATGCGGAAGCCCGACCCGAACGACGTGAACTCCCGGATGGCCGAAAGCCGCTTGGCAGCGATCTCGGTCAGCACCTTATCGCGTGTGAAGGTGAAATACGCATACGCCTTGCGGGAGCTGCGTCCCACGCGCCCGCGGATCTGGTACAGCTGGCTCAATCCCATGCGGTCCGCATTTTCAATGATCAGCGTGTTGCAGTTGCGCACGTCCACGCCGGTCTCAATTAAGGTGGTGCAGACAAGGATGTCGATCTCGTTGTCCAACAATTGCTGCCACACCGACGAAATCTGTTCCTCGGTCATCTTGCCGTGGGCAATGCCGATACGCGCCCCGGGCACGAGCTTGCCCACCCGCGCGGCGCATTCCTCAATGTTGTCCACGCGGTTGTGCAGGTAGTATACCTGCCCGCCGCGGGCCAGCTCCTTGCGGATGGCCTCGGACACGATGCCCTCGTCGTACTCGAGCACATAGGTTTCAATCGGCTGGCGCTCAAACGGCGGCTGCTCAATTGTGCTCATATCGCGGATGCCCGACAGCGCCATGTTCAGCGTGCGGGGGATCGGCGTGGCCGACAGCGTCAGCATATCGACACCGATGAAGCTCTCTTTGAGCTTTTCCTTGTGCTTGACGCCGAACCGCTGCTCCTCGTCGATGATGACAAGGCCCAGGTCCTTGAATTTCACATCGCCGGACAGCAGCCGGTGCGTGCCGACTACAATGTCCACGGTGCCGTCCTTCAGCCCGCGCAGCGTCTCCTTCTGCTCCTTGGGGGTGCGGTAGCGGGACAAAAGCCCGATGCGGATGGGGAAGGACTCCATGCGGGTCAGCGCGGTGTTGAAGTGCTGCCACGCCAGAATCGTCGTGGGGGCCAGGATCGCGCACTGCTTGCCGCCCATCACGCATTTGAACGCGGCGCGCAGTGCGACCTCGGTCTTGCCGACGCCGACGTCACCGCAGAGCAGCCGGTCCATCGGCCACGGCTCCTCCATATCGTGCTTGATGTCCGCCGCGCAGGTAAGCTGGTCGGGCGTTTCCTCGTAGGCAAAGCGCTGTTCAAAATCACCCTGCCAGGTGTCGTCGGCGGGGAAGGCGTAGCCGTGCGCCTGCTTGCGGCGGGCGTACAGCTCGATCAGCTCCTTCGCCATCTGCTCCGTCGCAGCCTTGACCTTCTTGCGGGTCTTGGCCCAATCGCTGCCGCCCAGGCGGCTCAGCTTCACGTTGTCGCTGTCGCCCGGCGCAGTGTAGCGGGACAAAAGGTCCAGCTGGGTGACGGGCACGTACAGCACGTCCTTTTTGTCGTACTCGATGCGCAGATAGTCCTTTGTGACGCCCTGCACGGCCATCCGCTGGATGCCCGCGTACCGCCCGATGCCGTGGTTCTGGTGGACGACCAGATCACCCACCGAGATTTCGCTCAGGCTGTTCAGCGCGTCCTTATTGCGCTTTTTCTTCTTCTGTGCGCCGCTCACGCCGAAGGCGCGGGCCGTAAACACGGCGTATTTCGCAAACGGCAGACTGCACCCGGCGGAAAGCTGCCCCGGCAGGATCTGCACCAACCCGGCGCTCGGCTCCGCCGCCGCGTCCGTCGTGACGTTCAGCCCTTTGGTGCGCAGGTCGGCGGCCAGACCTGCCGCCGCACGGGGCGTGCCGGCCATGACCGTGACCGCCGTGCCGCCGCTGCAAAGCGGCTGGATGTCCTCCAGCAGCGCCGCGACCTCGCCGCCCCAGGCGGGCAGCGTGTGGGCGGGTGCGTTGACGATGGTTTTCAGCGCCACATCGGGCATGCTGCGGGCAAAGTTCTCGGCGCAGAGCGTGCGGTGCGCGGCGCACTGCGCCCAGAGCCAGCCGCTCTCGGCGTAGAGCTTATCCAGCCCTGCCGCCAGCACGCCGTCCTCCAGCAGGGCGGAAAGCTCCTCGTCCCGGCGGAACGCGGTGGCGCGCTCGGCCTCCCGCAGGGAGGCCGGCTCCTCCAGGATCAGCAGCGGATCGTCAAAGTAGTCTAAAATCGTCGCAGGCTCGGGATAGCGCAGCGTGAGATATTTGTCCATGTTGACGGGCATCGCGCCGCCGTCCAGCTGTGCCAGGTCCGCAGCGGTGCAGGTCTCCAGCGCCGTGCGCCGCCTGCCGCGGGCCTTTTTGATATAGGAGCGGATCTTCTCCGCTGCGTCGGCGGGCTGACCGAACAGTATCTCCCGCGCGGGGGAGACGTAGATTTTTTCAATCGGCTCGTCGCGGCGCTGGGTCGCCAGATCGAAGGTGTGCATCGTGTCGATCTCGTCGCCCCAGAACTCCATGCGGGCGGGCTGCTTCATGTCGGGTGCGTAGATGTCCGCAATGTCGCCGCGGATCGAAAACTGACCCGGGCCGTCCACCTGGTCGCGCCGCGTATAGCCTGCGCCGTACAAAAGCGCGGTCAGCTCGGCGCGGGGCAGTGTGTCGCCGGGGCGCAGGCTGCGGGTGTTCGCGCAGAAATCCACCCGCGGCGTCGTGTATTGGGTCAGGCCCTCGTCGGGCACGCAGACGGCCTGCAGCCGCCCGCCGACGAGGTCGCCCAGCACGGCCAGACGGCGGTATTCGTACTCGCGGCCTGTGCCCTCGATGGGGCGCAGCACATAGTCGCGGGCAGGGAACACTGCCGCCGCCACGCCCAGCGCGTTCAGGTCGCCCGCAAACCGGGTCGCCTCGGCCTCGCCGGGCGTCACGATGCAGAGCGGCTTGTCGAGGGCCTTCGCCAGCGCGGCATAGACCATCGCCCGGCCCGACCCCGGTATGCCAAATAAGGCGCAAGCCCCCGGACCCCCGAGCGCCTGCGCCAGTCTTGCGTATTCGTCTGTTTTGGTGAAAAGTGCGTTGAACATAAAAGAACCCATTGTATAAAGCAAACGTAGGGCGGGGTGACCTCACCCCGCCGCGGCGGCCTGAGGTCAGGCCGCCCTACGTCTGACCGAAAATTGGCTTCTTGCTTATCAGCCGTTCAAGAACTCCGTCTTGAGCCAGCCGTAGGTGCCGTTGTAGTTCACAACAACCCAGCTGCCGTCCTCATTGGTGCCCAGTGCGGTCACGCCGGTGGAGGCGGGCACCTGACCGATCTTGTCATAGTCGGTGCCGGGGCCGCCGCGCATGTTCAGGTTGTTGCCGTCGGTCACGGTGTAGGTCGGCTGCTCACCCTCATTATAATAGGTGGTGGGCTGCACGCTCAGGCCCTCGTACTCGGGCACGGGCGTGGGCTCCGGCGTCGGCTCGGGGGTGGCCTCGGGCTCGGCGGGCACCTCCTCGGCAGAGGCGCTCTCTGCGGTAAAGCTGTCGGCGGTGGGATCGTCAACGCCCTCCGCGGGGGCACTGCTGCTGATGGTATCGCCGGAGGCAGGCTGGCTGCCTCCGGTTTTGCCGTCAAAGGTGCCGTTCAGCAGCAGGACACTGAAAATGATGCAGGCGACGAGCGCTACAGCGCAGAGCACCAGACGGGTCATTGCTTTTTTACGGATTTCACTCATGATTCACGTCCCCTTAGTGGTTGAACTTGTTCTGGGCGTACTGCAGATTGTCGTCCATCAGCAGCTTGCAGGCTTCCTCAATGTCCGGGTAGCGGTCCGTCATGGCCTTGCGGTCTGCGGCAGGCAGCTTGCCCAGCACCCAGGCGGCCAGGTCGTACTGCGGGTTCGGTTTAGCGCCGATGCCGATGCGGATACGGCTGAAATGGTCGGTGCCCAGGCTGGCAATGATGCTTTTCAGCCCGTTGTGCCCGCCGGCAGAGCCGTGGGGCCGGATGCGCAGATGTCCCGGCTCCTGGGTGATGTCATCGCACAGCACAATGATGTGGTCTGCCGGGATCTTGTAAAAGTTGGCGGCGGGGGCAATGCTCTGGCCGCTCAGGTTCATGTAGGTCAGCGGCTTGAGCAGCACGACCTTGTGGCCGTTCACCTGTGCCGTGCCGTACAGGCCCTGCCATTTGGCTTTGGCAATGTCGCACTGCCACTGCGCGGCCAGATAGTCCAGCGCCTCAAAACCGGCGTTGTGGCGGGTGCCGTCATATTTCGGTTCGGGGTTGCCCAGTCCGGCAATCAGCCAGTCCGCCCCGGAGGTCATTTCGAACATAGATATATCCTTTGAAAAATCGTGAAGTACCGTAGGGGCCGGGCATGCCCGGCCCGGCAGCGTAAGATAAGCGGCTGCTTATGGGAAGGCCGCGGGGCGTCGAGGACGCCGCCCCCTGCAACGCTTTACTTCCCTTTCTTCTCCGCTTCCAGCTTCTGCTTCTTGGCGATATACTTCTCCAGCTTGCGCTCGCCCCAGCCGTCGATCTCGGCCTGCTTGGCGCGCTCGATGCCAAGCGCACCGGCGGGCACGTCATGGCCGATGGTGGAGCCGGCAGCCGTGAACGCATGGTCGCCGATGGTGACGGGTGCGACCAGGTTCGTGTTGCAGCCGATGAACGCATAGTCGCCGATGGTCGTGTGGAACTTGCCCTCGCCGTCGTAGTTGCAGGTGACGGTGCCGCAGCCGAAGTTGCAGTACTTGCCCACCGTGGCATCACCGATGTAGGTCAGGTGGCTGACCGTGTTGCCCTCGGCAAAGTCGGCGTTCTTCGTTTCGACATAAGCGCCCAGATGGCAGCCCTCGGCGGTTTTGGTGCCGACGCGCACATGGGTGAAGGGACCGATCTTGTTGTTGGGGCCGATGTGGCTCCCATAGCACTGGCTGGCATTGATCGTGGACCCGGCGTCAACGACGGTATCCTCGAGCAGGGTGTTGGGGCCGATGACGCAGTCCGGGCCGATGACCGTCTGGCCGCGCAGGATGCAGCCCGGCAGGATGGTCGCACCGGGGGCAATGACGACCTCCGGCTCAATGCAGACGTTATCGCTGATAAAATTCACGCCGTTATCCAGATGGCGCTCAAACGTGGCGGCATAGCGCTGCTGTGCCAGCTCGAAATTCTCTCTTGCGGTAGACATATAGCGGTTCTTCCTTTATACACTCATTTCGTGCCCGCGGCGCACGGGGGCTGCCGACGGACCTTATACCTATATATTGTATAACATGCGGCGCATTTTAGCAAGCCGAAAAACGCCGTTCGCCGCAAAAATTTACCGCGGCACTCAAAAAGAAAAAAAGTGACAGCTCGAAAAATATTTCGAACTTCCCACCCATTATAAAATACACGATTTTTGTGCAAATTGCAATACCTGAACCAAAAAAGTTTGGCTACTTTTCAGCGAAACTATTGAGCATTTTTTTAACAATCTACTGGAAATCTGTCTTTCGGTCTGTTATAATGGACTATGCAGACATGATTTATGTGATGCAAACACGTCACCAATTTGGGAGGTAACTATGAGCAAGAAATTCTTGTATCTGTTCAAAGAGGGCCATGACGCCTTCGGCGGCGACCAGACCACCATGAAGAACACTCTGGGTGGTAAGGGTGCCGGCCTGGCCGAGATGACCCACGCCGGCATGCCGGTTCCGCAGGGCTTCACCATCACCACCGAGGCCTGCACCCAGTACTATGCTGACAACCGTGAGATCAACGATGAGATCAAGGCAGACATCTTCAAATACATGGGCATCCTCGAGGAGCAGACCGGTAAGACCTTCGGCTCCATCGAGAACCCCCTGCTGGTTTCCGTCCGTTCCGGCGCACGTCAGTCCATGCCCGGCATGATGGACACCATCCTGAACCTCGGCCTGAACGATCAGGCTGTTGAGGGTCTGGCCAAAAAGACCAACAACCCCCGTTTTGCCTACGACTGCTACCGCCGCTTCATCCAGATGTACTCTGACGTCGTCATGGAGCTGGGCAAGAGCTTCTTCGAGGAGCGCATCGACGCTATGAAGGAGCGCAAGGGCGTCAAGCAGGACGTTGAGCTGGACGCCAACGACCTGAAGGAGCTCGTCAAGGAGTTCAAGCAGATCTACCTTGAGAAGCAGGGCGAGGAGTTCCCGCAGGATCCCAAGGAGCAGCTGATCGGTGCCGTCAAGGCCGTTTTCCGTTCCTGGGATAACCCCCGCGCCAACGTGTATCGTAAGATGAACGAGATCCCCTACGAGTGGGGCACTGCCGTCAACGTGCAGCAGATGGCCTTCGGTAACTCCGGTATGCGTTCCGGCACCGGCGTTGCCTTCACCCGTAACCCCGCCACCGGCGAGAAGAAGCTGATGGGCGAGTACCTGATCAACGCTCAGGGCGAGGACGTCGTCGCCGGTATCCGTACTCCTTCTCCCATCAGCAAGCTGCATGAGGAGATGCCCGAGGTCTACGATCAGTTCGTTGAGATCGCTACCCGCCTCGAGAACTACTACAAGGATATGCAGGACATGGAGTTCACCATCGAGGATGGCAAGCTCTTCATGCTGCAGACCCGTAACGGCAAGCGTACCGCCCAGGCTGCTCTGCAGATCGCCTGCGACCTGGTCGACGAGGGCGTTATCGACGAAAAGACCGCTGTTCTGCGCGTCGAGCCCAAGCAGCTGGACACCCTGCTGCACCCGCAGTTTGATGCTGCCGCTCTGAAGGCCGCCGAGGCAATCGGCAAGGGCCTGGCCGCTTCTCCGGGATCTGCCTGCGGCCGCGTCGTCTTCTCTGCTGAGGACGCCGAGGAGAAGGTTAAGGACGACGCCTGGAAGAAGGTCGTTCTGGTTCGTCTCGAGACCTCTCCCGAGGACATCGTCGGCATGCAGGTCTCTCAGGGCATCCTGACCGTCCGCGGCGGTATGACCAGCCACGCTGCTGTTGTCGCCCGCGGCATGGGCACCTGCTGCGTCTCCGGCTGCGGCAACGATAACGACGTCGCCATCGACTATGACGCCAAGGTCATCACCATCAACGGCCACACCTTCCATGAGGGTGACTGGATGAGCATCGACGGCTCCACCGGCAACGTCTACGAGGGCCAGATCGCTACCGTCGCTTCCACCGAGAACGCCAACTTCAAGCGCTTCATGGGCTGGGCTGACGCAAACCGCCAGATGAAGGTCATGACCAACGCCGACAACCCGCGCGACGCGCAGAACGCCGTTGACATGGGTGCCGAGGGCATTGGTCTGTGCCGTACCGAGCACATGTTCTTCGCCGAGGACCGCATCAAGGCTGTCCGTGAGATGATCTGCGCCCGTACCGTTGAGGAGCGCAAGGCTGCTCTGGCTAAGGTTGAGCCGTTCCAGGAGGCCGACTTCACTGCTATGTACCGCATCATGGGCGAGCGTCCGATGACCATCCGTTATCTGGATCCGCCGCTGCATGAGTTCCTGCCCACCAAGGCCGAGGACATCGAGGCTCTGGCTAAGGACATGGGTATGACCACCGAGGAGCTGAACAACGTTGTTGTCAGCCTGCACGAGTTCAACCCCATGATGGGTCACCGTGGCTGCCGTCTGGCTGTTACCTATCCCGAGATCGCCGAGATGCAGACCAACGCTGTCATCAAGGCTGCCCTCAAGGTTTCTGCCGAAACCGGCAAGATGATCACCCCCCACATCATGATTCCTCTGGTTGGCGAGGTCAAGGAGCTGAAGTTTGTCAAGGACGTTGTCGTCAAGACTGCCGATGCCCTGATTGCCGCTGCCGGTGTTGACATGAAGTACGAGGTCGGCACCATGATCGAGATCCCGCGTGCCGCTCTGACCGCCGGCGAGATCGCCAAGGAAGCTGACTTCTTTAGCTTCGGCACTAACGACCTGACCCAGATGACCTTCGGCTTCAGCCGTGACGACGCTGCCAAGTTCCTGACTGCTTACTACGACAACAAGATCTACGAGAGCGATCCGTTCCAGCATCTGGATCAGATCGGCGTTGGCAAGCTGGTCAAGATGGCTGCCCACGATGGCCGCGCGACCAACCCGAACCTGGGTCTGGGCATCTGCGGCGAGCACGGCGGCGATCCCAGCAGTGTCGAGTTCTGCCACAACGTTGGCCTGGACTACGTCAGCTGCTCTCCCTACCGTGTTCCCATCGCCCGCCTGGCCGCCGCACAGGCTGCCATCAAGTCGCCTCGCGGCTGATTTGCCAGCGAGTATAACCATTAAGTTGAATTACGAACAGGCTCGCGCCTATCGAAATTCGCGTGGTTACGTACTTTGGCCGGGGAACTGGAAAGACCTGACAGTTAAGGTCGTTCTATAAATCATAGCAAGCCTCTAATCGCTGTACTACAGTGGTTAGGGGCTTTTTTTACGCAAAAATGCCCTTTGGGTACATTTTTGGGGTCAAATCGGGGTACTTAAGAGCTATAAAAAACCGCAGGAGTACGTAGCATGACGAGGAAAACATCGCCTGCTTACAGAGCAAGCAAAGAGGAAACTATTCCAATAGATAAGTTGCACCCATTCTCCAATCATCCGTTCCATATCCGACGTGATCTGGAATTCAGTGAATTGGTAAACAGCATTTCAGAGAGCGGCATCATTACGCCCATCATCGTCAGACCAAAGGTTGGTGTTGGCTACAAGAGCTATATGACCTATAATAAATCCCATGTTGATGACTTCCTCAGCCATAACCGTATCAATCACAGCGAGGAAAATTTTGTTCTTGTAAAGGGAGACTTTGAGCCAATCGTCTCAGAGAAGCTATGGGAAACCTGCAATCAGATCCGCAGCAAGCGTGCTGCTTTTGTAAAAGGAAAAGATGGCCGTGCCCATAAATTTGGTGTGTCCTTTCCACAGAACAAATGGACGAAAACTCTATTTTGCGATTGTGGGATGCGATTCCAAATCGAAGGCTATCGAGTATGGCAAAAGAAGCGTGGGCGAACCGCGTTATTATTTTGAGGCTTTGGACATGGCTGAGAACATTGATCGATTAAGACGGCACCCGGTTTTGCAAATCAAAATTAAGCATCAATAAATGTAAAACAAGCAGCGGGGGAGTGTCTGGATTTAGGCTCACCTGCTGCTTGTTTTACGCAATTATATTCTGATTTTTTTCTTAAAAGCAAAGATTATTTTTACGCTATTTCTTTTTTCATTGCCTTGTAGCCGATCAATACTGTCCACACGTATGCACAGGTTTTTGGAATCATCAGCATGCCGATCATCGGAATTACATCCGCCCACAGTACAACTGGAATATAGAAGGCAAAGCTCAGGACGATTGTCAGCCACATCCAACGGAAAGATCTATCATTATTTTCTTTTGCACTTTTATAGAACAAAACGATGATAATCAATCCCATCAGTGCAAACGGAATATTCCGATAGATTCCCCAGGAAAGCGGGGCAGCTGCACTGAGCCAGGCATTCTGAGGCATCATGCACAGAACAATTCTTAACCCTGCAAGACCATAAATGGCTGTTGTAGTTGTTTTATGGCCTTTAATCTGATAACGCTCACGCCATATATGATAGAGTACGACATAAAAGATAGTCATAGTGATAGAGGTGATTCACTTGCCTAACCCCAGCTGTACGGTAAAGTTCTCAAGGCCGGTTGTACAAAGCGCTACTGCACGAGGAACCAGATGGAATACATCTCCGCTTCCTAAAAGAACTGCCATAATTACAAACATGGTAAACTGGCGGTTTCCTTTGCTTTTGCGGATCATTAAAATCCCGATTGTGATTACCGAAAACAAATATACGATATCAAATAAAGTTTCTACAATTGCCTGCATAATAAGCATCCTTATTCTGAAATTTTATATGGAACTATGTCTTGCTGTTAAAGCAGCTTTCACATAATTACAACCGGGTACAGCTTTAAACGCATAAGTGAACGCTATATATTACACAATTCATTCAGAATGTATCCCCATGTTTGCAACATTTTCTTCTTTCCATCCGTTTTTTCATCCTTCACAAATCCAAACGAATGCAGAGAAAAGAAGCCCGGGAATTGCTCATTTCCATATTCCAGTCTTTTATAAATCAATGAGATACAGGCAGCAACATCTTTAAAGACCTGCTCATCTTCAGAGTGGAAAAAGATTTCACGCCAAATACTCTCAATTGTATCCCCAAGTAAATCGGCCTTGGATTCATAGTAATTGTAGATTGTCCCAGCCGAAACAGAACACCGGGACGCAACAGCACGTATGCTCACAGCAGTTCATCAGCTTTCTTTGATCAGTTCTCTGCTTGCAGCCAATATGTATTCTTTTGAAGTTGCAAGATGATTCACGAATTCACGCCTTGATTCTGATGACTTTGGTTCAGATGACTTTGACTCTGATGATTTCGGCGGTGATGATTTCTGACGGAAAACATCATCGGTAAAATACCACACATGACAGAAAGGACTTTAGGCAACACCGCACAATTCCCGCCTGACGGCTTAAGCACCGCTCCGGCGGCTGCG
>OMFO01000443.1_pt1 | contig 22751 bp, 18 predicted proteins | sample 1645611 | NCBI WGS metagenome assembly OMFO01 (sample SAMEA103958147, study PRJEB25191) | human gut metagenome | biome: human-associated habitat [ENVO:00009003]; feature: intestine environment [ENVO:2100002]; material: feces | place: Germany | collected 2013/2015
CGGTCTTTTGTATAATATAGTTACATTGAAAATATCAATGGAATTTGCAGAAAAAAACGATTAATTTATGAGATTCCGTTTTGATTTGAGGAGGAATTATTATGGAAGAAAAAAGAAAAACCGTCACATCAACCGAAGTAAAACGCAGATACAATCAAAAAGTTTACAGTCAAATTTCATTTTCCGCCCCAAAGGAACTTGTTGAGGAATTCAGAGGGATATGCAGAAATATTGGAATTTCACAGGCAAGTGTTTTCAAAAAGTTTATCGCCGATTTTGTAGAAAAGTACAGATAAAATCAAAACCACTCGTTGAACGGATGGTTGAAGTCTGCAGAAAAGCCCGAAATTCAAGCTGACCGAATTTCGAGCTTTTTATTTTTGGGTTTTAAAATTTTTTCAACCTGCTGTTTCAATTTGCAAAAAATTTTAAGAATATATATTCAAAGAAATAAAATTGTGGTATAATGATGAAGAATATATACAAGGTATGTACAGGCAACACAGGTTGTCTTTAATTAAGGAAGTGGCAAAATGAAAAAACTATTTACTATTATTGTGTGCAAGATTCTGAAATTTGTCGGAGGATTGCTCGGCAAGGGCAGCAGTCTGCCGGGACAGATTGCGCTTAAACTCTGCCCCGATATTCTCGGACGAATTGAACTGCCGAAATATATTGTTGCCGTAACAGGCAGTAACGGCAAGACATCTACCGTTGAGATGATTGCACATATTCTTTGTGAAAGCGGCAAAAAAGTTGCCTGGAACAAAGAGGGTTCTAACCAGATTGAGGGCGTTACAACTCTTATTCTCGGCAGTTGTACTCTTTCGGGCAAGGTTAAATCGGATATTCTTCTCATTGAAAGTGACGAACGCTTTGCAAAATATACCTTCAAATACATCACACCGACTCATTATGTTATCACAAACCTTTACCGTGACCAGCTCACACGAAACGGTCATCCGGAATGGGTTTACAATGCCGTAAAGGATAGTATTCATCCCGAAACTCAGCTTATTCTTAACGCTGACGATCCGCTTGTTTCGTGCTTTGGCTACGGCAGGGATAATGTTGTATGGTTCGGTGCAGGCAATCTTCCGACCGATACAAAGGAGTTTGTCGGTGTTTATAATGACGGTGCATATTGCCCTCACTGCAAATCTCCTATGACATATTCAAGCTATCACTACGACCACATCGGCAACTATGAATGCCCTAACTGCGGTCTTAAAAGGCAGGATACAAGCTACACAGTTACATCTGCCGATCTTGAAAAAGGCGAAATTACAATTAACGATAAGTACAAGATTGAACTTACGCTCAAATCGCTTTATAATGTTTACAATTTGCTTGCGGCATTTACCGTTGCGTCAATCACAGGTGTTGACGGCAACACAATTGCAAAGAGCCTGAGCAATTATGTTCTTAAAAACTTCCGTGTTGTAACATTCACGCTCGGAAACAGAAAGGGTACACTTGTTACATCAAAACATGAAAACAGCATTTCGTACAATCAGTCACTCAAGCTTGCCGCATCCGACAAGGATAAGTGCGATGTTTTGATTATTGTTGATGCAGTCAGCAGAAAGTATTTTACAAGCGATGTTTCATGGCTTTGGGACATCAACTTTGACATTCTCAAAAGCGACAATGTAAAGAACATTGTGCTTGCAGGAACATATTGCAACGACCTTGCAACAAGATTTTCTTTCTCAAAAGTTGACAGAAACAAAATCAAGGTTATCAAGGACATTGAAGAAGCCGTTGATTATCTTGACAATGACCGCAAAGAAAAGATTTATGTAATTACCTGTTTCTCGGACAAGGGTAAATTTCTTGAAAAGGTAAAGGTGGACTGATTATGAAAATTCTTCATTTGTATCACGATATAATGAACCTGTACGGAGAATATGCCAATGTTTCTGCACTTGAAAGAATGCTTGAAAAGAGCGGTGTGAAATTTACAACCGACAGGCTTACCCTGTTTGACAATGCCGACCTGGGCGATTACGATTTTATCTACATCGGTTCGGGTACAGAAAAAAATCAGAAGCTTGTTTTGCAGGATTTTAAAAAGTACAAGGATTTTCTTGTTGAATACATCAACAGCGGCAAGGTAATTCTTATGACGGGCAACTCGTTTGAAATGCTCGGAAAAACAATTACAGACTCTGACGGCAGGGTTTTTGACGGACTCGGAATTTATGATTTTACAGTTACCGAGCAAAACAAACGCAGAATTACAGGCGATATTGTTTATACATCTGACATTCTCACAAAACCGATTGTCGGCTTTGTAAACAAGTGCAGTGAAATTAAAGGTATTAAAAATCATCTTTTCACTGTTAAACACGGACTCGGTGACTACGAAAACACAAAAACGGAGGGTTTGAAGGACAAGAACCTTTTTGCTACTCATGTTACAGGTCCTATTATGATTAAAAATCCGCATTTTCTTGAATACATTGCTTTGCAGATTTCAAAAAATACGGACGGCTTCAAGCCGTGTACGGATTACCTTGACTACGAAAGAGCGGGCTACGAAATTACTCTCGGCGAACTCACAAAAAGATTTGAGGAGTAAGTTTTAATGAACAACGACAATCTTCTTCAGCTTGAGGGAGCAATTGAAAGCGTGGTTTTCCGAAACGATGAAAACGGCTACACGGTAATTGAGCTTGCTGACGGTGACGATTATCTGACCGCTGTCGGAATTATGCCACAGGTGTCGTCGGGTGATGTTGTAAAGCTTACCGGCAAATATACAAATCATCCGAGCTACGGCAGACAGTTTGCCGTGCAGATTTGCGAAATCAGCAGACCTACAGAGGCGGCTGATATTCTGCGTTATCTGTCATCCGGAGCTATCAAGGGAATCGGCACTCAGACCGCACAAAGGCTTGTAAAGGAATTTGGCGAGGCAACGCTTGATGTGCTTGAAAATCAGCCCGAAAGAGTTGCAATGCTGAAAGGAATTTCTTCGCAAAAAGCCGAGGATTTTTCAAAACAGTTAAAGCAGAACACAGGCGTGCGAACACTCATGCTTTTTCTCGGTGAGTACGGAATTTCAAACACCGCATCGGTCAAAATTTTCAACGCTTACGGTCCGAGCTGTGTCGATTTAATCAAGAAAAATCCGTACATTCTCTGTCAGGGCGATTTTGGAGTATCGTTTGAGAGTGCGGATTTTATTGCTAAAAAAGAAAAATTAGAACCCGATTCAAATGTCCGTATGCGTGCAGGAATCGTACACATTCTTCATCACAATGAGCGAAACGGTCACACCTGTCTGCCAAAGGAAAAGCTGCTGAAGGTTTCAACCGATTTTCTCGGAATTGACGGTGAAAAGGTTTCGGAGTGCATGGAAGAAATGCTGTTTGACCGTTCGCTTATCGAGGATAAGATTGACGGCAAAAAATTTGTGTTTTCCCCCCATGTTCACCTCTGCGAAATGTACATAGCGTCAAGAATAAAGATGTTGCTTAAATTTCCGTCAGAGAAAATTAAAAACATTGACAAGGCGATTGAAAAATGTGAAAAAGAGGACGGAATCGAATATGCCGATTTGCAAAAGAAAGCAATCACTATGGCACTTACCGAGGGTATGCTCGTTCTGACGGGCGGTCCCGGTACAGGAAAAACGACAACCCTCAATGCTATAATAAAAATAATGAAAGCAAACGGCAAAACTGTTTTGCTTTCTGCCCCCACAGGCAGAGCGGCTCAACGAATGAGCGAGCTCACGGGCGATGAGGCGAAAACTCTGCACAGACTGCTTGAGGTCAGCTGGGATAAACATGACAACCCCGTTTTCAACAAGAACGAACGCAATCAGCTGAAATGCGACGCATTGATTGTTGACGAGGTTTCAATGGTGGACACATTCATTATGGAAAGCGTTATGAGAGCGCTTTCCACAGGCTGCAGACTTATTCTTGTAGGCGACTCCGACCAGCTCCCCTCCGTAGGTCCGGGTAATGTGCTCGGCGATCTTATCGAAAGCGGACTTATTCCCGTTGTACGGTTGAATGAAATTTTCCGTCAGGCACAGCAGAGCCTTATTGTCACAAACGCACATAAGATTGTGAACGGTGAAATACCCATTCTTAATTCCGCCGACAAGGACTTTTTCTTTCTTCAAAGGAACAATAAATCAGAAGTTTCAGCGGTAATAGCTGACCTTTGTGCAAATCGTCTGCCAAAGGCATACGGATATTCTCCGTTTGAAAACATTCAGGTGCTTGCTCCATCCAAAAAGGGTGAACTCGGAACTACCGAGCTTAACCACAAATTGCAGGCGGCGCTAAATCCGAAGGATGACGATAAGGCGGAAATCACAATTGGTTCAAAAACCTTTCGTACAGGCGACAAGGTTATGCAGATAAAAAACAACTATGATATTCGCTGGTTTCGTGAAAACGGCGAAACGGGCGAAGGAATTTTCAACGGTGACATAGGAATCATCACAAGGATTGACAGAAAGACAAAATCGCTTGTCGTTAAATTTTTTGACAAGATTGCAAGATACACCTTTGAATTTGCGGGCGACCTTGATTTTGCCTACGCAATCACGGTGCATAAAAGTCAGGGCAATGAATTTGACGCAGTTATTATACCGATGTTTTCAGGCCCTCCTCAGCTTTACTACAGAAATCTACTCTACACCGCTGTTACAAGGGCGAAGAAAACGCTTGTGCTTGTCGGCAATCCGTCAACCGTTGAATATATGGTAAACAATAACCGCCGTACAAAAAGGTACAGCGGTCTTAAAGAATTTTTACTGAGAGATGACACACTTTATTAAGAAAGTTTTCGGCACGATAAAAGGATTTTTCTTTACGGTTCGTTGTCCGTACTGCGGAAGGGTTATTGAACCGAACAAAAACTGTTGTGACAAATGCAGAAAAGAATTTCCCGAAATGCCGCTTGTACGATATGCAACGGGAGGGTACATCTGCGCCTCTCCTTTCCCCTATGACGGAATATTTCGCAGGGCAGTTCTTAACTTTAAATTTCACAACTGCGGTGCATATGCCGAATTGCTTTCACACGAAATGGTTCGTTCAATAAAAGATGTTTACCGTGACAGGGAATTTGACCTTGTCACCTGTGTGCCGATGCACAAGGATACTCTCAGAAAGCGTGGATACAATCAGGCTGAGTTGCTTGCAAAGGAATGTGCAAGGCTTCTCGGCATTGAGTATGCCGACCTGCTTGCCAAAACAAAGAAAAATAAAACCCAGCACAGCATAAAAGCGGCTGAAAGGGCAAAAAATGTTATAGGCGTTTACTCGCCGATTGACAAGAATTTAATCAAAGGCAAGCGAATACTGATTATTGACGACATTATTACAACAGGCAGTACGCTTGGCGAATGTGCAAGAATACTTAACAAGTGCAAATGCGGCGAGATTTGTTGCTGTACGCTTTGCACATCTCTGCTGATATAGCATTGGAGTGATTAAAATGGATATAGCTGTTGATCTCGGTTCTGACAGAACAAGAGTTTTTATTGAAAATAAAGGAATAGTGCTTGATGAGGCGAGCGTTGTTGCGTTTGATGTTGACACCTACGACATTGTCGGCGTCGGCAACGAGGCTTATAAGATGGTTGGCAAAACGCCTGCAGGCATACGAGCAATGCACCCGATTGATGACGGCGTTATTTCACGCTCCGAACTTGTTGAGGATATGGTTTCAATTCTTATAAAAGAGGTCAGTCCGTCAAAGGTGACTATGCCGAGAGTTGTTGCATCAATCCCGAGTGAAGTTACCGAGGTTGAAAAAAGAGCTGTTGTAAACGCAGTAAGCTCAATCGGTGTTCGCAAGGTGTATCTTATTGAAGCACCAAAAGCGGCGGCAATGGGCTGTTCGCTCGACATAACAAGTCCTCACGGCATTCTGATTGCAGATGTCGGCAGCGGTACGGCAGATATTGCCGTGCTTTCTCTCGGCGGAATTTCGGTTTCAAAGTGCATAAAGTCGGCAGGCTGTGCAATGGACGAAGAAATCGTTAAATACATCAGAAAAGAGCATAACCTGATTATCGGCACAAACATGGCAGAGGCCTGCAAAAAGGCTGTTGGCTGTGTAAAAATTCCGAAAGAGCCTAAGCTTTTCAGAGTTAAAGGCAGGGATGCCGTAAGCGGTCTGCCCAAATTTATTGATGTTGGCTATGCCGAAATCAAGCCTGTAATTGAGGATATTGCGCTTAACATTATCAGAGCAATTAAAGATGTGCTTGAACAGACTCCGCCCGAGCTTGTCGGTGACATCTACACTGACGGTATAATTTTGACAGGCGGTCTTGCCAAGCTGACGGGATTTGCAAGGCTTCTCAGCGAATCTACAAAGCTGAAAGTAAGAGTTCACAAAGCCGCCGCTGACTGCGTTATCAACGGTTGCGGCAAGGCAATCGAATATATTGACCATCCCGAAAAAATACAGCCGGGTGCAGTCAATCCGCTTATAGAGGCATTTTAATTATAATTTTAAACATTTTATCCGCAGATTTTACCGTCTGCGGATTTTTTGTAACATGGTATTGTAAAATCCGAAAATATGATTTAACAGTTGTCTTATCCTGTTTCAGTACCGTACTTTTTTTCTTCTTTTTTACATAAAAACTCCCCTTAAAGCATTCCCTGAAAACCATGTTTTTCAAGAGTCTACTTTAAGGGGATTATATCAGTTAACAATTGTTCTCCGCTTTTGTTTTATAGTTCATTATTCTTTCAAGAAATAACTGTACTTTTTCTTTGGCTATCTCTCCGCTGTTTTCAATTTCGGTATCGCCAATGTAAAACTTGTGTTCAGCGGATTTCTTCAAAATATCAAGCAATTTTTTCTGTTCATCCGCTTTGTTAATGAAAACGGACACGGCACAATCACAGGCTATGGAAAATTCTGCCGGTGTTTTTGAAGCAAGTGCGTCGTAAAACCTTTCTTTTACGCTTTCAAATTTATCTTCCGTGTCAGTCGGCAAAAGCTTTGTAATCATCTTCCAGGTATTCCACGCAAGAAAGCCGTTGCAGTTGTCAAGACCTTTGGCAACAAATTCAAAGAACGGATAGACAAGTTTCGGATTTACTTCGCAAATATACTCAAGAACCTGTTCCGCCCAGTGAGCATTTGCGTAATCATCGTCAAGAAAAATCTCAATAAGCAAAGGAACAGTCAGAATTTCTTTGCTTGCAAGCTGTGCATAATATTCTTTTTCAAGCCTTTGTTCAAATTCCTGAAAAATCTGCTCTGTTTTCATAAATTCCCGTCCATAAATTCACTTAAATTTCGGTTTAATACTCCTAATATAATACTGTATATTACATTCTTTTTCAAGTAAAATCATATTAAAAGTAACATTCCCCCCGAATTTTATCGGAGGGAATGCTTTACTGTTAGCAGAATATTAAGAAAAGGTTGTTCTGTAGTTCTGTTATTCTGAATAGCTTACCCAGACACCGCCGGACTTTGAACCCGGATTTGCACGGAAACAGTTCTTACCGTCAGCAACTGTCAAGTCGTTTGTCTGTGTTTTCCATGTTGATTCTGTGTCCTTAAAGAGGAAACAGTTTGAACCGGGGCTGAGCGGTGTGTCAAAATCGTAGTACCAGATATCTGTACCTGCAATCTTATTCATGTGAGCTGCTGCGTTGCCGAGTCCGCTCTCTGCCCAACCGTAGATATAAACATCAGTATAGTGTGCCTTTGAGTTATCAAAGTAAACTCTTGAAAGTGTGAATGCAGGCTTCTGCTCCGGAACATACGGAGCTGTTGAAACAGCTTCGTCATTGCTGAGTGAGATGCAGTTGTTTGTCTTTGAAACTGTTGCATCCCAGCAATTGTAAACATTACCGTCATCACCGCCTACAGGCTTTTCGTCAACCTCTGAAAGAGAACGATAAACGCTGACATTTGAAACTGTTGCAGGAACTTCAACTGTGTAAACATTCGGGTAAGCGTCTGTATCCTGCTCAAACTGATAGCTTGCACCTGTGTCAAGGTCATAAGCAAAGAGTGAAACACCGTCAGATGTCATCCAGCCAAGCTTAGTCTTGAAGTAAAGAGTGTATGTGTCAGCAGGCTTTGTTGTAGGCTGTGCAGTCGGCTTTACGGTTGTAGGCTCGGCGGTAGTCGGCTCAGGTGTTGTAGGCTGTTCTGCCTGATAAACATCACCCGTGCGGCCCCAGTCTTTGAGCTGAACAATGTACTTCTGAATCAATGTTGCGTCAACAACAGAGATTGTATTATCCCCATTAACATCAGCAAGAATCTGCTTGTCAGCCGAAAGTGTTTCAAGCTGAACGACATGTTTCTGAACGAGTGTTGCGTCAACGATTGTAATGTCACCGTCACCGTTTACTTCACCGTAAACAGCATTGCCCGAAGGCTCTGTTGCGGGCTGTGCGGTTGTAGGCTGAGTTGACGGAACAGGCTTTGTTGTAGGTTCTGCTGCAGAACCCTTTGTAACATCAGTAGCCTCAATCTCAACCTTTGTAGGTGTAAGAGTTGTATCCTCCCATGTGCCTGCCTTTGTAAGCGAGAATGCCTTTGATGAACCGTTGAGGCTGATAGGTGTACCTGTTCTGCCCGGATACTGCTCGCCGCCTTTTTCAGAGATGATTACTCTTGTGTTGGCTGAAGTTGAAAGGTCAAAATCCGACGCAGCCTGATTTTCATCATCCTCATCAGCTGAAATACTTGATGACTTCGGAACTTCGTAGTAATAGTAACCTGTTGCAGGATCAAGAGTCATTGCTTCGCCGGGCCAGTTTGCATTCTTGTAAACAGTACCCTTGTTTGTGGTTTCATCAAAGATGTAAACCTGGTAAGGTGCTGACCAGCCCTTCTTGTTAGCAGGGTTGAAGAATACATACACTCCCGATTCCTGAGCGGTACTCTTTGCGTACTTATAAGCCATTGAAGAGGTCTTTACACCGTCGGTTGCCGTAACTGTGAGATTGATTGTTTCGCCCGGCTTATAATCTGAACCAATGCGGATTGATGTTGTACCCGTAAACTTAACAGGAGTTGAATCATCAAGACAGTAAGTACCCGATGTTGCGTTTTCAAGACTGAGTGTAAGGGTCATTGTGTCGCCCCTGAACGAACCGCTTTCAACAGAGTTTATTACCTTCGGGGTTGTTGTACCGTTGTAAACAACAGCAACACCCGTGTTGCCGATTGAACCTGTGAGAACGCCGTTTGCAACCGTAAACTCAGCACCTGAAACCGTATCCGTATATTTGCCGTCTGCAAGACCTGTGCCGGAAATACTTACGCTTGCGTTTGTACCTTTACAATTTGAAAGAACGATACCGCTTGTGCCTCTTGCAACATAAGCAATGTCGCCTGAAGAACCGAGCTTTTCCGACTGACCTACAAAAAGGTTGTGGAACTTGTTAATTTCGGAAACAGCTGTGCTCTTGTAAGTTGAATCCGTTGAAATGTTACCCATGAGAGCTGTTCCCGGACGGGCAAAGAAAAGTGCTGTTGAATCTTTTCTTGATGCAACGATTGCCCATGCCTTTACAACATTTTCATCCGAAACGTCGGCAGTGTTTGAGAATCCCGATGAACCCGAGCTGCCCTCGTATGTATCGTGGCTTTCTGCCCAGAGAACTGCATTTGACGCTGCAACACCTGATTTGTATTTCGCATTGGTAGCTGTGCTTGCCTTACCCTTTGTGACATTGTAAAGCACTGCGTCGCCCGTTTTGTTGTCAGTAACATTGATATACTTGGTGTATGAGGAGTAGCTTCTGTCTGCACCGCAGTTGTTAAGAATTTCACCGTAGATGTAGAGGTCATCGCCTGTTTTCTGTGTGTAGTAAGAAGAAGCCGAGGTTGTTACATTCTTCCAGTAGTCTGACGCATACTCGCCGTCATCCTCTGTTTCAATATGCTTTGCGGCATCAAAACGGAAACCGTCAACACCGCAGTCGATGCATTCCTTGAGGAGGTTGATAATGTATCCCTGAACAGCAGTATCGTTTGTTACAAGGTCAGGACACTTTGAAACATGACCCTGAACAACTGCCTGAACCGAACTGTCGTTTGCATCGCCTTTGTACGTACGGGTGTAGGTTTTTCTTTTCTTATAGAACTCAGGCTCGTACTTTTTAACCTGATTGCTCACAGTCTCCGGCCTAGCTTCATCGGCATTTGCAATATGGTTTGAAACGATATCGCAGATGATTTTGATGCCGTATTTGTCAGCCTCATCACAAAGTGATTTAAGATCATCCTTTGTGCCGAGCCATGACTCCTCTGCAATATGGAAGCTGATCGGCTGATAAAGCTTCCACCACTGACCTGTTACATCGCCTGAGGTTGAGTAGTCCTTTGGCTGCTGAACGGGAGAAGTCTGAACTGTTGTGTATCCTGCCGCTGCAATTGCGGGAAGGTTTTCTTTGATTGTATTGTAAGACCAGTTGAATGCGTGGAGCATAACACCGTCGCCGACCTTATCACGAAGGGTACTGTCGGCAGATGCAGTCTGTGCGGAATCAACCTCGGCAGCATTTACGGAGGTAATTGCCGCAAAAGAAGATGTCAGAAGCGCAGACGCAACAACAAGACTTGCAATCTTTTTTGCTTTCTTCATAGGGAAAACATCCTTTCATAAAATTCTCGATTTCATTATAACAAATTTCACCAAAAAAGTATATACTTTATGTTACAAATTCGAGGGCTGTTTTTTGTGCAGATTACACGGTTGTAAAATTTTTTTAACAATAATTTTGCACCAAAAAGCATTATATTTAACCTTTTCTGACTCTGTATGAGCTTTACTTCTTTAAAAGAATATTAGTGATGCAAATTTGATTTTCTTTTTACACGATATTGATTGACATTTTTGTGCATTTAGAATATAATCAAAGAGCAGTTGTCCCCTGATGCTTATGTGACGGGTGACATTTCGGAAAATTTAAATTGTATTGCGTGCAATCGCTTTTAAGCGGTTAATAAGGATTTTGTGTAAAGAAAAAGGACGGGGCGACACAGCCGTCTTATTTTTCTGTTCAAAAATTCTGAGCATCATGGTTATGTCTTTGCAGAAACGGCAGAGCGGACTGTGTTCGCCTGCATTTTTCAGGCTGACACAATCCGCTTTATTTTTACGGATTTTACTGTTATCACAACGGAACAGGGGTGCATAAATGGAACAGACATCAAAGAAAACAATAGTTTCACTCAAGGATATTTTCATCAAATTTGACGGTGAGGTAATTCTTAACCACATCAACCTTGATATAAATGAAAAGGAATTTGTAACTATTCTCGGTCCGTCAGGCTGCGGTAAAACCACAACCCTGCGCATCATCGGCGGTTTTGTTGAACCCGACAGCGGCGATGTCATTTTCGGCGGCAAAAGAATTAACGGAACTCCTCCGAATAAAAGAAATGTAAACACGGTATTCCAGAAATATTCTTTGTTTCCCCACCTCAATGTTTTTGATAATGTGGCTTTCGGACTTAAGCTTAAAAAGATGCCGAAAGATGAAATAAAAAAGCGTGTAACCGATATGCTTGCAACCGTTGACCTCAAGGGTTATGAAAAGCGTTCCGTTGCAAAGCTTTCGGGCGGTCAGCAGCAGCGTGTTGCAATTGCAAGAGCGCTTGTGTGCGATCCCGAAATCATTCTGCTTGACGAGCCTCTCGGCGCTCTTGACCTTAAACTGCGTAAGAGTATGCAGCTTGAGCTTAAGGAAATCCAGCAGAAAACTCAGAAAACATTTATATATGTTACTCACGATCAGGAAGAGGCTCTGACCATGAGCGACCGTGTTGTTGTTATGAACAACGGTGTAATCGAGCAGATTGGTTCTCCCGAGGATATATACAACGAGCCTGTGAACGCATTTGTTGCAGACTTTATCGGTGAGGCAAATATTCTCAACGGAATTATGCTTGATGACTGCAGAATTCAAATTCTCGGCAAAGAGCTTGAATGTGTTGACAAGGGATTCGGCAGGAATACTCCTGTTGATGTTGTCATCCGTCCCGAGGATATTGAAGTTACCTCTCCCGAGGACGGTCAGCTTGTCGGAACTGTTGAGAACACAACCTTCAAGGGTGTTCACTATGAGATGAGCGTAAGATGCGGAAAGTGTGAAATTCTTATCCACTCCACCAAATCGGCTGAAATCGGAAGCAAAATCGGTATGAGGGTTATCCCGTTCAACATTCAGATTATGAACAAGCTTCTTCCGTTTTACGATAATGTTATTGAGACAACCGTTACATACGCAAATCAGAACGACAATTCATTTGAATTTGAGCTTGAGGGCGAAACCGTTACCGTTCCCGATAAATACTATGAAGAAGGTACAAGGCTAAAAATCACTCTGCCGCCCGACGCTCTTTCGCTTGCAGGCGACGGCGTGGGCGATTTAAAGGATTTGTACATTGAATCCGTAGTTTACAAGGGTGAGCACAACGAAATCATTCTTGAATCGGACGAAAGAAAGTGGCTTATGCTCAGCGATACGGACGAGCAGGTCGCAACCTATGTTCCGCTTTCATTCAACTTTTCAAAGGCTCGGTTTGAGGTAATCTCAGAGTTTTCGGAAAAGGAGGGCTGATAAATGAAATCACGCAAGCCCTCTATTCCCTACATAATCTGGATGGTTGTTTTCACAATGATTCCGATTATTATGATTGGCTTTACCGCCTTTACCGACAAGAACGGTAATTTTTCGTTTCAGGCATTTACAAATGCGTTTTACTACACAAACATTTTTGTAAAATCACTTTGGATTGCGCTTATTTCAACGGCAATCTGTCTTGTACTTGCATACCCGCTTGCATACCTTCTCACGAGAATGAAAGAATCAACCCAGAACACGCTTATTATGTTGCTTATGATTCCTATGTGGATGAACTTTCTGCTAAGAATCTACGCATGGGTAACGCTTTTGCAGGACAACGGTCCGATTGATATGATGCTCTCGCTTTTGGGTATTCATTCAACCTACATCGGCAACACGGGTGCAGTAATTCTCGGAATGGTGTATGAATATCTTCCGTTTATGGTTCTGCCGATTTACACCGTTATGAGCAAAATCGACAACGGTCTTATTGAGGCGGCGCAGGATCTCGGTTCAAACAACTTTACCGTATTCAGAAAGGTTGTCGCACCGCTCAGCGTTCCCGGAATTATTTCGGGTGTGACAATGGTATTTGTTCCGAGTGCAAGCACATTCCTGGTTGCACAGTATCTCGGCGGTCCGGATGACATTATGATTGGTGATGTCATTGAAAAAATATTCTGGACAGATCAAAACACGGGTTCGGCAATTTCATTGATATTAATGATTTTTATTTTCGTGTTCCTGGTAATCATGAACTTGTTCGGTGATGAGGAGGCGATTGCATAATGAAAAAGAAAACAGGTATTCTTTCAAAAATTTACATTGCAATCCTGCTTATTTTCCTTTATTCGCCCATTGCCGTACTTATCTTCTATTCCTTCAACAACGGCAAAACTACCGTCTGGAAAGGATTTACATTCAAATGGTATGTACAGCTTTTTCGTGACGACAATATTATGAACGCATTGTGGAACACTGTTATTATTGCCGTTCTTGCATCTGTTTTTGCAACAATACTCGGAACTGCCGCCGCAATCGGCATCAGCAATTTCAAGGGCAAAAAAAGAATGCTTATTCAGAATGCGTCAAACATTCCGATCATCAGCCCTGACATAGTAATGGGTGTTTCTCTCATGCTTTTGTTTACGACTCTCGGAGTTATCTTTAACTTTGAAATGGGATTTTTCACGGTTTTAATTTCGCACATATGCTTTTGTGTTCCGTTTGTTGTGCTTAATGTTATGCCGAGAATCAAACGAATGGATCAGAGCATTTACGATGCCGCCCTTGACCTTGGCTGTAACCAATGGCAGGCATTTTACAAGGTAATTATTCATGAGCTTATGCCGGGCATTGTTTCGGGCCTGCTCATGAGCTTTACATATTCTCTTGACGATTTCATCATAACATATTTCACAAGAGGCGCAAAGTTTCAGAACCTCTCAATTGAAATTTACTCGATGACTCACAGGAGAATTTCACCGAAAATCAACGCTCTTTCCGCACTGCTTTTCCTTGCTGTACTCATTGTCATGGTTGTAATCAACCTGCGTGACAGACACGAAGAAAAGATGCAGAAAAAGAGAACTTGATTTTAAAAATTTTATTAAAGGGAGATTGAGAAATGAAAAGAATCATCAGCATTGTCCTTGCATCTGCAATGACGGCAACATGTGCGGCTTGCCTTTCAGGCTGTGGCGGAGGTGCTTCGGCTGACTCAGCTGACGCAGGAGAAGTTAATGTTTACAACTGGGGCGAGTACATTTCAAACGGCGAAGATGACTCACTCGACATTATCGAGGAGTTTGAAAAACGCACCAACATCAAGGTAAACTACACAACCTATGAAACCAACGAAGAGCTTTACAATATGCTGAAAAACAGTAATGTAAGCTATGATGTTGTCATTCCGTCCGAATATATGATCAGCAGAATGATTGATGAGGATATGCTGTTGGAGCTTAACTTTGACAATATTCCTAACTACGACAATCTTATGGATCGTTTCAAAAAGCTTGCCTGCGATCCCGAAGGTAAATATACCGTATGCTACAGCTGGGGCGTAACAGGTATGGTTTATGACAAAACAAAGGTTAAAACAAAGCCCGATTCATGGGACGCACTTTGGAACAAAGACCTTTCCGGTCAGATTCTTATGTTTAACAACAGCCGTGACGCAATGGCAATTGCAATGCAGCTTGAGGGCATTAATCCTGCTAACTGCACCAAGGCAGATGTTGACAAAGCCGCCGCTAAACTTAAAGAGCAGAAGCCTCTCCTTAAAAAATATGTCATGGATCAGGTATTTACTGAAATGGAAAACAGCCAGTCGGCAATTGCTCCGTACTACGCAGGCGACATTATGACAATGATTGATAACAACGAGGATCTTGACTACGCAATGCCAAAGGACGGCTCAAACCTTTTCTATGACGCAATGTGTATTCCGAAATGCAGTAAAAACAAGGAAAATGCAGAGAAGTTCATCAACTTTATGCAGGATCCTGAAATTGCCGCCGCAAACTTTGAATATCTCAACTATGCAACACCCAATCAGGTGGCATATGACGATTACATTGATGAAGACGTAAAGAAAAACGAATTCATCTTCCCGAGTGACGAGTATCTTGACAAATGCTATGTATTTTCAAATGTTTCCGATGAGGTTTATTCCTATATGCAGGAACAGTTTGTAAAAATCCAGGCAGACTGATAAGCAATAAAATTAATCCCGAGCAAAGCTTTTAAAGGCTCTGTTCGGGATTTTAATTTTGGTAAATTTTTAAAATTAATCATCTCCCATTTATACAGCCTTTAAATTTTATATTATCTTAAAAGTATTATGCCTTATTTTAAAAGGTTTCCGTGACAGGTTGTCATATTCGCTCTGCGAACACTCAAAATACACAGAATTAACGGGGATTCGCTCAATCTTACAAATAGATTTCAATTGCCTTGTTTTGATTGACAAATTAGGAAAAAGTAATATAATATATACTGTTAAAGAGTGCATAATACATTTTTCGATTTTATTCACTTGCAGGCGGGCGCCTGTGCATCACAAAAGAGATAGGATGGTATAATAATTGTTTACAATTTTAAAAGAACATCGTGGCTTCGGAAAGCAGATTTTGCTCCTTGCCAAAAACGAACTTATTAAAACTTACAAAGGCGCCGTAATCGGTCCTCTTTGGGCTGTTGTTAAGCCTGCGTTTACAATTTTTGTTTACTGGTTCGCTTTTTCCTGCGGTATCAAACAGCTTAAAACACTTCACCTTGACATCGGCGGAGCACAGCCTTTTTCCATTGACTTCTTTACTTTTATGTTCATCGGTATCATTCCGTGGTTCTTTATTCAGGACAGCATAACGCAGGGTGCAAAGGAACTGAGAATCAACCGTCAATTTATTACAAAGGTTAAGTTTCCCGTTTCAACAATCCTTACTTATACAGAGGTTTCAAGGCTTTTTGTTCACCTGATTCTTATGGCATTTATGTACGCATATGTACTTTTCACAATCGGACCGAGCTGGTACAATCTGCAATTTTTCCTGTACTGTCCGTTGATGTTTATCTTCTTCCTTGCGCTCACATGGTCAACAGCCCCGATGTCTGCGTTCAGTAAGGACTTTGAAAGCCTGATTGTTTCCGTTATGTCAGGTATTTTCTGGTTATCGGGTATTATGTACAACTCCTACGGCTTTGATTCGCCGTTTCTCAACAAGCTCATGCTTATCAATCCGATTAACTTTTTCGTAAACGGCTACCGCAACTGTTTCCTCTACAACAGACCGTTCTATGCAAACAAAACGGAATGTCTTGTGTTTGCAATTGAATTTGTTGTAATTTTCGCCCTTGGTATTTTCAACTACAACAGACTCAGGAAAAAACTTCCTGATGTACTTTAAGGAGGTAATATTATGGCTGAAACAAAAGTATCCGATCCGATTATTACCTTTAAAAATGTCAGCAAAACCTACACTCTCTACAAAGATGACAAGGCAAGATTCAAGGCTCTTTTCTTTAAGCCGAGAAATGCAAAAACAAATAAGGCACTTAACAATGTTTCAATGGTAATCAATCGTGGCGAATCGGTTGGTATTGTCGGCGATAACGGTGCAGGCAAGTCAACTCTGCTCAAGATGATTACGGGCGTTGCATTTCCCGACGAAGGCGAAATCACCGTTGACGGCAAGGTTGCCGCATTGCTTGAGCTCACTGCAGGCTTTTCCATGGAAATGACAGGCAGGGAAAACATTTATCTGAAGGGTTATGTTCTCGGTCTTGAGGACAGCTACATTAAGCAGATTGAGGAGAAAATCATCGACTTTGCAGAGCTTGGAGATTACATTGACCAGCCTGTAAGAACATACTCAAGCGGTATGAAAATGCGTCTTGGTTTTGCTATCAATGTCAACATTGAACCCGATGTTCTTGTTGTTGATGAGGCGCTCTCGGTCGGTGACGCAACCTTCAAAAAGAAGTGTAAAAATAAAATTAAAGAGATTATCGAAAGCGGTGTAACTCACAATGCCGCTTCGGTTAAAGAAATCTGCGCGCGTTCAATCTTCCTGAAAAAAGGAACTGTTATGTTTGACGGCCCGACAGATGAAACCCTCAGAGTGTATGAGGAATCAAAAAAGAAAAAATAATTCCGTTTCGGAATAAAGCAAAAGCTCCACAATTGCGGAGCTTTTCTGATTTATCTGAGAGGTAAACCCATATGGACTGTACCGTAAAAGGCAATCTGCCCTCCGAAATTTTTGAGGACATTAAAAAAATTGCAGACAACAGGATAAATTTTCAACAGTTAAAAAACAAGACTGTTTTCGTGTCGGACTGTCACGGACTTATTGCATATTACATTATATGCACATTGCTTGAGGGCAATGATTTTTTCGAAAACAACACAAGGGTAATCACCCTTGCAAAAAGCCGTGAAGATGCCGAAAAGCAGTTCGGCAGCCTTACTCTCCGCAAAGATTTTGTTGTTGAAATCGGAGAGTCAAAGAACTTTCCGGAGATTGAAAGAGCCGACTTTGTAATATACTGCAACTGCCCGTGTGAGGTTGCAGAGGAAGATTGCAGTAATCCCGAAATTGCGGATACAATCACTTCGGGCTTTGCAAATGTGCTTGAATATGCAAAAGAGTCAAATGCCGAATCAGTTCTGCTCATATCTTCATATATGGTTTACGGGGAGGTTTTCAGCGGTAAAAATAACATTTGCGAAAACGACCTCGGCTATCTTGATCCGACCGATGCCGACAGTGCATACGCACAAAGTATGCGTTCAGCCGAAACACTTGCTGTTTGCTATGCTGAAAAGTTCGGTATGAATGTAAAAATCGCCCGTCCCTGCCCCACACTCGGAGGTGTCAGAATGAGCGATGAAAGAAAATGGGCAAAGCTGATTGTCAGTGCGGCAAAAAATCAGAGCATTATGCTTACAGATAACGGTGGTGAAAAGTTCAGCTTTTGCTATGTGACGGACACGGTTTCTGCATTGATTGATATTTTGCTTAGCGGAAAAAGCGGCGAGGCATACAACATTTCAAATGATAACGCAAATGTGACAATGCGGGAATTTGCACAGCTTGTAAAATCGGCAAATCCCGAAAAGAATCTCTCCGTAGTGTTCGTTCACAGAAAAGACGAAGAAGAACCCGAATTTTCTCCGTCATCCCCCACACCGTATGTTTTGTGCAACGATAAAATAAAATCACTCGGCTTTAGTCCGAAAACCACGCTTAAAGACGGAATAAAACGCAGTATAAGAGCAACAGAACTGCGTGCAGAATTACGAAGGATAAAGTAATGCGTATTAAAGATTTTTTAAACGAATTTGAGGCCGACAGGGCGGCATTGCCCGGAGTTGAAAAAGAAACTCTTGCAAAGCTCAGGAACAAAACAATTGTCATCTCGGGCGGTGAACTCGCAAGGTGTCTTTGCTATGCCTTTCTGTACAATAACGAGGCTAAAAGGCTCGGAATAAAAGTTATCCTTCTCGGCAAATCACGCAACGCAATGGCATCATACCACAGCGAACTCTTGTTAAGAGATGATTTTGATTTTGTCGATTATAATTCCGCATCAGAAATTTCAAGTGCCGACTATGTAATTACAACAGGAATCTGCGGTGAACATACAGACAACAACCCACAGATTATGATTGACGGCATTGCAGAGATAAATGCCTGTGCCAAAATTGCTAAAGCCACAGGCGCAAGAGTTGTCGTTGTGAACGACAGCAGAATTTACGGCAAAGCCAAACCGCACCGAGTTTATTCTGAAAACGAGTACGCAGAACTTGACGCAACCTCTCCCTCATCGCTTGCAGGTCAGCTTATGAGAACGAGAGAAACCACCTTGCACTCGGTTTTGAAGAACAGCGAATCAACCGTTACAACGCTCAGAACGGGCATAATTTTGGGAGCGTCAAGCAACTTTACAAGCGTGCTTGATCCTGTTTTTGACGATATAGCCAACCGCCGTGACACAGTTGTTCCGGCAACAAGGGATCGCTGCACCTTTGTTTATATCAACGATGTTTTAAAGGCGATTGTTTTCGCAATGACAAATCTTGAAGAAAACGCAGTTTATAATGTCGGCGGCAAAAACTGCAACGCATCGCTGATTATGATTGCGGCTGTTCTCAACGATATTTACGGCAGTCGCTGTACAATTGAGTCGGGCGATTTTACGGAGCTTGACGGCTGTGCAATTAATTCAAACAAAATTTCCGTAAACGAATGCACCCCCGACATTGACCTTGAAACCATGCTGAAAATCTGCATAATGGACAAGATGAAGTCCGAAAAAGTTCTGCGTATCCCCCACTCACACGAGCGCAGACTTGATTCAATTCACGAAATTCAGCTTGCATTTCTGCTTGAAACCGACAGAATTTGTCGAAAGCATAACATAAAATATTTTCTCGGCGGCGGAACACTTCTCGGTGCAATCCGTCACAAAGGATTCATTCCGTGGGATGATGATGCCGATATTATGATGTTGCGTGAAGATTTTGACCGCTTTTGCGAGATTGCGCCAAAGGAACTTCCGAGCAATATGACTTTTCAATCGTACCATACGGACAAGGCTTGTTTCTATGAATTTGCCAAGGTCAGACTTGACGACACTTTCTTTGCAACCGACTTTGCAAAAGACCATCACGCAATGCACAACGGAATTGCATTTGATATTTTCTGTCATGATAACACAGCCAATTCAGCAATCGGACGAAAAATTCATATGGCTGTGACTCTGTTCACAAGAGCTCTGGTGTTCAATAAATGGAATAATCGCAAGGCTGAAAACGGCAGTAGAATCCAGAGCATTGTAACAAATTTCTGCAAGAAAATATTTCCGCTCAGATTCAGTATGTGGCTTGAAGTCCGTACTTTAAAATTCTTTAAAAACAAAAAGAACGCAAAATATCTCTATGACGGAATGGGCAGAAATATTTATAACGGTGCTTTTCCAAAGAAATATCTTGACGATGTTGCTTATGCCGACTTTGAGGGTTACAAGTTCCCCGTGCCAAAGGAATATGACAAGTACCTTACTTTCCTCTACGGCGACTATATGGAGCTTGCACCGCTGTCAACAAGAATGGGTTGCCACGAAATTGCCCTCTGCGACATCGGAAAATATGACGGTTTCAAAATCCGCAAACCCGATTCTGAAAAATAATCAGCGTAAAACAGACCGATAAAATAAATGTGACTTGACACTTACCTGTCGGTCTGCTATAATAATGTAGCACATTTTGAGTGCTGTTGCGGAATCAGCTGAAGAGTAAGATTTATCTGAAAGTAAGCTCCGCCTCGGTTTCCCCACCGTGTAAAAATCAAGGGAATTTAAATTGATTATGCAAAAGTTGACACTTTCATTTTCAACTTTCCATTTTCAATTTTCAATTTAATAAGCAGGTATGGCGGAATTGGCAGACGCGCATGGTTCAGGTCCATGTGAAAGCAATTTCATGCAGGTTCAAGTCCTGTTACCTGCACCAAAAGCTTTTTACCCCGGTAAATACGATGTTTACTGGGGTTTTGCTATACTTAAATCACCCTAAAACACGGAAAAATACATATCGTAGCTAACACACAGCTAACAAGTAGCTAACAAATCTATAACCAAAAGATACCGCACCATCTGTCGCTTTTCGCACAAATCGAAAAAACTTTTCACACTAAATGAAAAAATTGAATTAATCATTTTTGCATATTGTTGCAGAAATGTTTCCGTAAAAATAAAAACACCTTGCAGAGATTTTACTCATCTGCAAGGTGTTTTTTTGTGTTAATTATTCTTTTTTTCGGTTGCCGTTTTGCTCTAAAATGAGATTTGTGCCGGTCTTTTTAATCTTATTTGGCTGATATTCAAGGATGTCAGCAACATCACAACCAAGGACTTCGCATATCCTGTCCAAATGTTCAAGGTTAATACGGTCACACATCTCATTATATATATCGCATATTGTCGCAGGTCTTATGCCGGTTTTACGGGCAAGTTCAGCCTGCGTTATGCGGTATTTGCCAAGCAAATCGGACAAATGAATTTTAATCATAATAACGCCCCGAGTAATATAATATACTACTGCGTTATTATTTTGCTTAATTGGTAATATTATTACCAAATCAGTAATTGGTTATGATAACTTCTTTAAATTCTGCACGATTTTCAGCGGTTGCTGGGAGCAAGTTTTGCCTGCTTACGCACTTAATATGGTAACCTTTATACAAGTCACGAATGAAATCGCAATCGTTATAGGATAGGATAAAACGCCCTTTAATCCCCTTTAAAACGGCATTTAAACGGATATGGTCATCTTTATTAAACTTAGTATAGTTGCGGTTATAGTAGCGTTCCGATGCTACATATGGCGGATCTACATAAAACAGAGCAGAATCACGGTCATATGTTTTAATAAGGTCTTCAAAATCCCTGTTTTCAATGATTACACTTTTTAATCGCTCCTTGTACTTTGGTAATTCAGAAACGATATTATAAATTGTTTTAGGGGCGGTCGCAAAAGAATTTCTATTGCTACCAAAGCTACATTTAATCAAGTAAAGATATCGTGCTGCTCTTTGCAGGTCAGTAAGCTCAACCTGATTCTCAATCTCATAGCGATATTGCGAAAACAGCTCTCGAGACTGTAACCAATCAATCTCCTTTTGTAGAGGAGAACAATTGTATTTTATCTGCTTATAAAGGTTAATAAGGTCGCCGTCAATATCATTAAATATCTCCATTTGACCTTTGATTTTATCCTTACCGAATAAGACCCAGCCTGCACCGCCACACACCTCTATGTAGCGGTTACAGTCACTGGGAATAAGTGAAATAATCTGATTTTTAAGGTGACTTTTGCCACCAATCCAGCCGATAAAGCTACGCATTTTTTTACCTCCATAATAACTTTTAGGGGCGTTATTATGGATATGTAATATTAACCTAACGCTTTCTTTGCATTTGCAATTTTCTTATCTTTAGCCCAATTGCAATCATTGATAAGATGATAGATAGCATTGATTGTCTTTTCGCCGACAATACCATCAACTGTGACCTTACCTGCTCTCTGTGCTTCTTTAACAGCTTTCAGAGTGCCGTCACCGAAACCATTTGAATTATCGACTTTCGTCTTGATGATACCCATATTGTAGAGTGTAATCAACTGTTTCTTGAATGCAAGTGTTGCCGTATTATGTGAACCGTATTTAATCATTTCCTCATTCTCCTTATTTGATGTTTTACCGCCGAGATGTGCAGTTACTTCGTCTGCAAGATTGCCAAGCCTGTTATAGAGCCAGTCGCCCGGGCAGGATTTATTTGCAAACCACCTATGTACAGTCAAGACCATTTCACCTGATTTTGGCGAATAATTTAGCGTCTTGTCCTCATTACCGAACCAAAGCAGTTTAGTCTTGCCGTTACGCTTGCAGATGTCAACGCAGAGTGCAACGAGTTTGTTATACACCTTGCTGTTCATGGTGTACGGAGCTACCGTGTCGCTTGCACATTCGATTGTGACTGCACGCTGGTCATTTGCGTTTGATGAACTGCACCAAGAACGATTCCCTTCATCAACACAAAGCAACACTCTGCCGTCATAGCCGATTCCGTAGTTACAGCTTGCCTCACAAG
>OMFO01000462.1_pt1 | contig 21404 bp, 19 predicted proteins | sample 1645611 | NCBI WGS metagenome assembly OMFO01 (sample SAMEA103958147, study PRJEB25191) | human gut metagenome | biome: human-associated habitat [ENVO:00009003]; feature: intestine environment [ENVO:2100002]; material: feces | place: Germany | collected 2013/2015
ATTACTCTGTTTAATACATTTTGTGACACTTTTATTACAATTCAGATTCATTTCTCGGTGGATTTTTACTTTGAAATTTGGTATAATACATATGATTGTGATGAAAATTATACTTAAAACTTGCGGTTCTGTTCAGAAAGGGCATTTTTACTATGGGTGCATCAATTTATATTGCGGATGATGAAAAGAACATTCGTGACCTTATTACAAAGTTTCTTGAGAGTGACGGTTACAGCGTTACCGCATTTGAAACCGGTGACGAGCTTATGGAGGAATTCCTTAAAAAACCGTGTGAACTTGTAATTCTTGATATAATGATGCCCGGAACAGACGGCTTGACAATATGCCGTCAGCTCAGAACGATAACTGATGTTCCTATAATTATGCTGACCGCAAAAGATTCCGAATATGACTATGTAAGGGGAATAACCCTCGGGGGCGATGATTACCTGACAAAGCCGTTCAGACTTACAACCCTTTTAATGAGAGTAAAATCCCTTTTAAGAAGAATGGATATGAACACCAAAAAGGTGACAGGTCAGGAGCTTTCGGATATTAAAATCGGCAATCTTAGATTTTCGGCACAGGAAAACTGCCTTTATTGCAAAGGCAAGCCTGTTTCTTTGAGCAAAACAGAACTTAAAATGCTTACATATATGTTAAAAGAACCGAAAAAGGCATTTTCAAGAGAAGAAATTCTTGAAGGTGTGTGGGGATTCGATACCGAAGTTGAAACCCGTGTAACAGATGAAACCTTGCGAAGAATACGCAGAAAGTTAAGCCTTGCAGGCAGTAATGTCAGCATAGGCACGATATGGGGCTTTGGTTACAGAATAAGCATTGCGGAGGATAAAAAGTGAAACACATAAAATTCCGTATTTTGATTATTGTATGGTCGTCAATGATTTTACTTTTTTTCGCATTTGCAGGAATTTTAAATATAGTTTTGCCGTCCCACTTCGTAAGTGAGGCAGAAGACGCTCTTGAATACGAAATTGATTATCAGAATTATATTTCTAACAGCAACGGCGAGAGCGAAGATGATTCTTCGGATTATTATGAAGAAGATTCCAATGAAGAATCAACTGAAGAATCAACTCTTCAAAAAAAGTTTGAAAGCGGTTATCAGGATTCGTATTTCACCTCGGATATTTACTATATTGATGTAACAGACGCTCTTAATGATAAAAATACCTCCGAGGGCAACAGCCTTGTCGGCTCAAATTCAACTTCATTAAAAAGTACATACGAACTCACCGAATGGGTTAAGAATCATAATATATCCGAAGAACAAATATATACACTTCAAACAGATAACGGCTATTATGTATTTACCGTTTATGAAGAACCGCAGAATTATGATTATTGGGACGATGCAGAATCCGATGAAAACGATTCGCCTGTGTATTTAATGTACATAAATATCGACCATATCGTAAAATATACCCGTTCACTTAACTGGCTTATTTCAGCAATTTTTCTTTGCGCAATTGTTGTAATGAGCATAATCGGTTACAGACTCGGTGTTAAAATCGAGGAGTCACAGAAAACTCAGCGCAGATTCTTTCAGAATTCTTCTCACGAACTCAAAACCCCTCTTATGGCAATTCAAGGCTATGCCGAGGGCATTGAAATGGATGTTGTAGATCCGCAAAATGCCGCAGGCATAATTATGCAGGAAACCGAGAGAATGACAGGTCTTGTTGAGGAAATTCTTTCAATTTCAAAAATCGATTCACGACATTTTAAGCTTGACCTTGTAAAGCTTGACATAAAAGAGGTTCTTTACGATTGTTTTCGGTCACTTGATGCTGTTCAGCAGATGAACGGCATAAGCATTGTGCCTGAATTTCCCGATGAAGAAATCTATGTAAAATGTGATGAAGATCAAATGGCAAGGGCATTCCGAAATATCATAATAAACGGTCTGAAATATTCAAAAAAGAAAATTACTGTTGCCTGCGAAACCAATCAGAAATATGTTTATATCCGATTCAAGGATGACGGTAACGGTATAAACCGTGATGATATTGAACATATCTTTGACAGATTCTACAAAGGCAGTGACGGCGGAACGGGCATCGGTTTGTCGCTTGCAAATGAGATTATACATCTTCACAAGGGCAGCGTAACAGCGTATAACTACCTTGACGGTGCCGTATTTGAAGTGAAACTGCCGATTATTGACTGATTATTTGTGCAAATTGCTGAAAATACAAATAATCGCTTACTTGTGACATTTTTGTGATGCTTTTTGACGAATTTTGTGGTATTATGGTATTGCGTTTGCAATATATAATATTTGGTCAACGAATTTATAATTTGATAATTAATATACAGATATATAATGAGGTGCAGCTATGAACAGCAGTGTGCTGGCTTATCTTGAAAACTCAGCCGAATACTTTCCCGAAAAATGTGCGGTAACTGACGAAAAGGTTTCCTATTCATATTCCGAGCTTGTAAAACTCAGCTCATCTGTCGGAACCGCCCTTTCTGAACTTATCGCATCGGGAGATGCAGTAGGCATATATATGGAAAAATGCGCTGATGCGGTAGCGGCATTTTTTGCAACCGTGTACGCAGGCGGATTTTATTCTGTTCTCAACACGGAGCTTCCGCAGAACAGACTTCAGACCACAGTTTCCGTACTCAATCCAAAGGTGATTGTAACTTCTGAAAGCTTGCTTGAAACAGCGAAAGAATATTTCTCCGAAAGAAAAATTGTGACCTTTGAAGATTTGGCAAAATCGGAGCCTGATTATGCAAAGCTTGGCGAAATCCGCAGCCATAAAATTGACACAGATCCGCTCTACATCAACTTCACTTCCGGTTCAACAGGCACTCCAAAGGGAATTGTTGTGTGTCACAGAAGTGTAATTGACTTTATTGACCATTTTACCGAAATATTCGGCATTGATAATAACGATGTAATAGCAAATCAAGCGCCGTTTGATTTTGATGTGTCCGTCAAGGATATCTATTCGGCTGTTAAAACAGGTGCAACTCTTGTTGTTGTTCCGAGGAGAATGTTCTCCGCTCCTGCCGAACTCATTGATTTCATATGTGACCGCAGGATTACTGTTATGATATGGGCTGTTTCGGCTCTCTGCCTTATCAGCACATTCCATGCGCTTGACTACAGAACTCCCGAAACCGTTAATAAGATTCTTTTCAGTGGTGAGGTTATGCCGCTCAAGGCGCTTAAAAATTTCCGTTCACATCTTCCAAATGCAAAGTATGTCAACCTTTACGGACCGACTGAAATTACCTGTAACTGCACATACCATATTCTCGACAACGACTGCGACTATGCAGACGGTATTCCGATAGGCAAACCGTTCCCCAATGAAGATGTTATTCTTCTTGATGAGAATAATAACAGAATTTCAGAGGTTGGCAAAGTCGGTGAAATCTGCGTGAGAGGTACTGCTCTTGCACTCGGTTACTACTCAAATCCCGAACAGAATGCAAAGGCTTTTGTTCAGAATCCGCTTAATCCGTACTATCCCGAATTAATTTACAGAACAGGCGACCTTGCAAGATACAACGAAAACGGTGAACTTGTTTTCAGCGGAAGAAAGGATTTTCAGATTAAATATATGGGACATCGCATAGAGCTTGAGGAAATCGAGCGTGAGATGTCAGCCGTTGACGGTGTTGAGCAATGCTGTTGTATTTTTGATGAGAAAAAATCAAGGCTCAAGGGCTTTTTCGTAGGCTCAATTGAAAAGGACGAGCTTGCCACATCAATGTCAAGAGATTTGCCTGCGTTTATGATTCCGGGCGTTATCCGCAAGGTTGATGAAATGCCGCTAACAAAGAACGGCAAAATTGACCGTAAAAAGCTTGCTGAAATTGCAGGGGGCAGAAGAAAATGAACGAAATTTTAAAGCAGAACAAAACTGCATTCTATGTTTTTGATGTAAAAACTCTCAAAGACAGAGTAGCATATCTCAGAAAAATGCTTCCCGAAGATGTTGCAATCTGCTATGCAATCAAAGCGAACACATTTATTACGGCAGAACTTGAAAATGATGTTGACCGCTTTGAAATCTGCTCACCGGGTGAGGCTGAAATCTGCGATTTACTTGATATTCCCGACAAAATGATGGTGATTTCGGGTGTGTACAAAACTCCCGAAGTTATGGAAAATATGGTTGCAAACGGAAAATGCGACAGAATATTCACCGTAGAGTCACTTACACAGTTTAATCTTTTCAAAGAATTGTCCGAAAAATATAAAAAGAAAATTTCTTTGCTTTTAAGACTTACAAACGGAAGTCAGTTCGGAATTAATTCCGATGAAATCGAAGAAATTATTTCAAAAAGAAACGAATTTGAATATCTTGACATACTCGGTATTCAGTTCTTTTCAGGAACACAGAAAACTTCTCTTAAAAAACTCAAGAGAGAAATTGACAAACTTGACAATCTTCTTATTCTTCTTAAAGAGAAATATGATTATACCGCAGAAGAGCTTGAATACGGCACAGGATTCCCTGCAGCCTATTTCAAGGAAGATACCATAAATGAGGACGAGCTTATCGGCGGATTTGCACAGCTTTTGAATGAGATGACTTCAAAGCCGAAAATCACGCTTGAACTCGGACGAAGCATTGCCGCAATCTGCGGTAAATACTACACGCATATCGTTGATAAAAAGTGCAACAAAGGGGAGAACTACCTTCTTGTTGACGGAGGAATGAACCATATTGTGTACTACGGTCAGCATATGGCAATGAAACAGCCGTACCTTTCGGTTTGTGGAAAAGAAACCGAGCCGTGTACCGAATCATGGAATATCTGCGGTTCGCTTTGTTCAATGAATGATATAATCGCAAAACAGATTTCTTTGCCTGATATTGAAATCGGTGATGTAATTTGTTTTGAAAACACAGGCGCTTATTGTATGACAGAGGGAATTTCTTTGTTTTTAAGTCGTGATATTCCCTCGGTTTACATAAAAAAGGAGGACGGAACATATCTTTGCGTCCGTGATTCCTTTGAAACATTTAATTTAAACAAACCCAATTACAGAAAGGAAACGAATTAAAATGGATGAACTTATTGAGATTTTAGAGGACATTAAACCGGATGTAGATTACGAAGGCTGCGAAAACCTTATTGACGGTCACTATCTTGACTCTCTTTCAATCATTTCTCTTATTGCTGAGATTGAGGACGCTTTTGATGTGACAGTTCCTGCAGTGGAAGTTGTTCCTGCAAACTTTAATTCAGTAAAGGCAATGTGGAGTATGATTGAAAGACTCCAAGAGGAGGAATAAGATGGATCTTCCATCATTACTGATGGCGGGCAGTCTTGATACGCTGACCTCATATTTTTCGGTAGCGTTTCTTGTTATGTTTCTGCCTGTTTCAGTTGTTGTGTATGCCGTCATTCCGCAAAAAGCAAGAAAGTATTTTCTGCTTATTGCAAGCTTTGCTTTCTTTTGGCTGATAAGCGGTCAGTTGATTGCCTATTTATGCCTGATAATAATGGGCGTCCATTATTTCGGCTTGTGGCTTGACAGGATTCAAACGCAAAAAAGTGCGGCGCTAAAGGCTGTACCTAAGGAGGAGAAAAAGGCTCTTAAAAAGGTATATCTCCACCGCAGTCGCAGAGTTCTGTTGTTTGCCGCCGTACTTATGATAGGCGGTCTGCTTGTAATCAAATACTCACCGTTTTTTACAACAAATGTAAATTCGCTGTTATTACTTTTGAATATTCCGATTCAGTTTGATATTCCGAGTTATATAATGCCGATTGGTATTTCATTCTTTACTTTGCAGGCTGTATCGTACCTCTTTGATGTTTACAGAGGACTTATTAAAGCCGATGACAACATATTAAGACTTGCGTTGTTCATGTCTTTCTTTCCGCAGATTGTAGAAGGTCCTATCTGTCGTTACGGTCAGACAGCCAATCAGCTGTGGAATGTAAAGCAAATTGAGTTTGAAAACTTAAAACTCGGTGCAGTCCGTATTCTTTTCGGTCTTATGAAAAAACTCGTAATCGCTGACAGACTTAATCCTATGATTAAGCAGATTTTCAGCCATTACGATGACTATCAGGGCGGAATAATCGCTCTCGGAGCAATTGCCTATACAATTCAGCTCTATTGCGATTTCTCCGGTACAATGGATGCCGTAATGGGTGTTGCTCAGATTTTCGGCGTTACAATGCCCGAAAACTTTCAAAGACCTTTCTTCTCAAAATCAATTTCAGAATTTTGGAAAAGGTGGCATATTACACTCGGCACATGGTTCAAGGATTATATCTTCTATCCCGTCACCATGTCAAAGCCGATGAAAAATCTTACATCTTCCGCACGCAAAAAGCTCGGCAACCACTTTGGTCCGTTGCTTGCGGGAAGCATAGCGTTGTTCTGTGTATGGTTCTGCAACGGACTGTGGCACGGTTCTGCGTGGGGTTACATATTCTTCGGTATGTACCACTTTGTGCTTATTCTGTCGGGTAACATCATTGCCCCTGCGGTTACCGCATTCAATAAAAAGCTTCACATCAATTCCGAATGCTTTGCGTACAAAGTGTTTCAGATAGTTCGTACAGGCATACTTGTTGTTATCGGCGAAATGTTTTTCAGAGCAGAAAGACTTACAACAGGTCTTTCAATGTTCGGGAAAATGGTGACCGATTTCAGCTTTTCAAGCCTTAACTATGAGCTTATGAAAAAGCTTAAAATTGATATGCATGATGTTATGATCGTGCTTATTGCACTTGCATTTATTTTTGTAATAAGCGTTCTCAATGAAAAGGGAATATGTGTGCGTGGCGCAATTGCAAAGAGAAATGTTGTTATAAGATGGGCGGCTGTTTACGCTCTTATTATGTTCATCATAATCTTCGGTGCTTACGGCAAGGGCTATGTTGCCGTTGATCCGATTTATGCGAACTTCTAAGGAGGTCTGATTATGAAGAAAATAATTAAGAGAATTGTCAGCTGTGTCCTGTTTGTTGCAATACTTCTCGGATTACTTCAGGTGTCATCACTCGTATTTCAGCCAAAGTCAAATGACAAGGCATCGGGCATTCATTATCCGAGAGCAAACGGTATTTTCAGTGAACCTAAAGACAGTATTGACACTGTATTTATCGGTGACAGTGAGGTGTATCATTCGTTCATTCCGCTCAATATCTGGAGGGATTACGGAATTACCTCGTATGATGTTTCTTCTCCGTCTCAAAAGCTTGTGTACTCAATGGAATTTTTGAAAAAAACTTTTGAAAAACAAAGTCCGAAGATTGTATTCCTTGAAACCAATGCAATTTTCAGAAAATCTTATTTTGAGGATGAAATCACATATAAGGCAGAGCAAATTTTCCCTGTGTTCAGATATCATGACCGTTGGAAGAATCTTCAGCTCAAGGATTTTTCGGCTGCAGTTGAATATACTGCGAATGAGAATAACAAAGGTTATTACTTTACTAAAAAGTCTAAGCCTGCGACTGATAAGGCTATCAAGAAATATATGAAATATTCCGATGTTTCTGCACCGATACTATCTACCAACAAAAAGTATCTCAAAGAAATTGCGAAATTCTGTAAAAAGCACGGTACAAAACTTGTGCTGATAAGTACCCCAAGCACAAAAAACTGGAACTACCAGCGACATAACACTATGGAAGCAATTTCAAAGGATCTCGGTGTTGATTATATTGACACCAATCTTCTCCGTGATGATATCCCGATTGATTGGAAAAAGGATACAAAGGATAAAGGCGATCACCTTAACTATAATGGTGCGGTGAAGATGACGAATTATATCGGAAAGTATCTTGACGATACAAAGCTCTTCAAAGATAAGCGTAACGATCCGTCATACGATAACTGGAATACCTGTCTTGATAAGTTTGAAAAGCAGGTCAAAAAGGGTACAAGTTCGGAAAACTGATTTATTTAGAATCTAAAATCTTTCCCCTGTGTTGCAATCCGATGCAGGGGAAAGAAATATTAAAAAACTTTTAAAAAAGTATTGACAAAATTACAGTTTTACCGTATAATCAATACTGCTCACGAAAAAAGTGAGAGATAAATGCGAGTGTGCTGGAATAGGCAGACAGGCACGTTTGAGGGGCGTGTGTTTCACGACGTACGGGTTCAAGTCCCGTCACTCGCACCATAAAAAGCAGTTGACACATTTGTGTTGACTGCTTTTTATTTTACCGTCAAGCGGTGTGACGGGACTTGAAGGCGACCGTTAAGAAAACAGTCCTGTGGACTGTTTTTAGGGAGAGCGTTGATGAAAGTATGACTATGAACAAGCCGCATTGGCGAGGACGGAAGTTTGACAAATAGCAATCATCGTCACTCGCAGTTACCGCTACAACAAACTGCAATAGGAAATATGACGGGACTTGTTTTTTACCACATAATTTTTTGTAGTCAGTAAGGGCATTTATCGAATGCCCACAAGTAAAGCAACATATCTACAGCACCATACCTTGACAAGCAAAATCCGTTGTGATAATATCGTTTTGGCAACGGGAGTCCGTTAAACATATTTAATTTGGAGATATGAATTTATGAAAAAAGCAGTTTTATTTGACCTTGACGGCACATTGTGGCACACTTGTGATGTGATTTTGCCTGTGTGGAATGATATACTTAAAAAACATAAAGAAACAACAAAGCAAATTACACTTGAAGAAATGAACAGCTATATGGGAAAAACGGTTGAACAGATTGCGTCAATAATGTTGCCCGAACTTACGCTTGAAAATTCGGTCGCAATTGTAAAGGAGTGTTGTGCGGAACAGATTCCGTCACTTCGTAAAACGGGCGGTCATTTGTATGATAATCTTGAAAGTACACTTGAAATTCTTTCAAAGAATTATTTTCTCGGCATAATCAGCAATTGTCAATGCGGATATATAGAGGCATTTTTGTTTGCTCATAAGCTTGAAAAATATTTCTCCGATTTTGAAATGTCGGGCAGAACCAATCAGACAAAAGGTGAGAATATAAAGCTTGTTATGGGGCGTAACGGCATTGATAAGGCTGTGTATCTCGGCGATACAATCGGCGATCAGCTTGCCGCAAAAGATGCAGAAATACCGTTCGTGTTTGCATCATACGGATTCGGCACAACGGAAAATCCCGAATATACAATCAATTCATTTGATGAATTGCCAAAAGTTGCAGAAAAAATTCTCGGCTGATTGCCAAAAAATAGGATGATGTCGGGATACAGCCTATCCCGATGTCATTTTTGTAAAAGCATAAAGTTTCAGTTTTTATGCGTTTTTTGCAGATAGAGAAAAAATTATGTAAGAAAATTGAAAAAACTTTCAAATATGTGTTGACAAGTTAAATGCCTTATGATATAATCTTGATTGTTGAGTTGAGAAACCGACAAAAATCTAATAAATGCGAGTGTGCTGGAATAGGCAGACAGGCACGTTTGAGGGGCGTGTGTTTCACGACGTACGGGTTCAAGTCCCGTCACTCGCACCATAAAAAGCAGTTGACACATTTGTGTTGACTGCTTTTTATTTTACCGTCAAGCGGTGTGACGGGACTTGAAGGCGACCGTTAAGAAAACAGTCCGGTGGACTGTTTTTAGGGAGAGCGTTGATGAAAGTATGACGATGAACAAGCCGCATTGGCGAGGACGGAAGTATGACATATAGCAATTTTTCTATTTCAACAGGTAAAACCGCTGAAACACTTGCCCGACACAGACAAACACGGCCCAATGTTTTGGCAACCCGAAAAAATAAAAATACGGAACAGAAATCTGTTCCGTAAAAATTATTTAAAGAATATCCAACCTTCAACCTTGTCGCCGTCAACCATAAAAGCTTTTTCTGCAATTTCCGCAAGCGGAGAATCACTGTAACTGTCCGAATAAAAATTGTCAATTTTTCCGTTAGGAAAAGCCTCATAAAATCGTTTTACCTTTTCCTTGCCGTGACAGTTTACACCCGAATATTTTCCGCTGTGCATATCTACCTTTGACGCCATAAGTTTTTTTATTTTGAGCCTTTTGCAAACGGGTTTCAGCAAAAATTCGGGCGATGCCGAAATAATTACATCATCATCTTTCTTTTGTTCAAGGTAAAACGGTTTTATATTTCCTATGTATTCCTTCCAGAAATCATTTACATCCTTTTCAGTATCGCAATAGGTAAGAAATCTGTACATTTTTTCTTTAAAATCAGTTTTTGTACCTTTTTTGAATACATAGAATTTTAAAAATGCTCCCAAAAGCGATGGGGCAAGAGTGAGTATTTTTTTATGCCTTTTAAGGCAGAATAAATAGAAGTCTGCTGTTGAGTCCCCGTAGTAAATCGTTTTGTCAAAATCGTAAACATTCATAATATGCAAATTCCTTTTTAGTTTTGCAAATAATTCTTGACATTCAATTCTTAACAGAAGAGAACATCTGCACTATGATTATAATATGAGAAGAAAATTTTTGCAACATTTCCCGTTAACAAGCTCATTTTGGCTGATTATCCAAAGAATATACCGTTATTCTGTTGCTTTTAACTCTGTTTTGTTGTACAATATACTATGTATTATTGTATAAAGGAGAAAATCCGTGTTTGGTTATTTGCAGATTCAAAAGAGCGAACTGCTTGTTCGTGAATCCGAGGCTTATAAGGCTGTGTATTGCGGTCTTTGCAGGCAAATGGGTAAGGATTACTCCGTGTTTACAAGATTTACGCTAAGCTATGACTGCACATTTTATGCAATGCTTTTAATGTCACTTAACCGTTCATGCAAAGGCTTTAAAGACGGCAGATGCACCTGTAATCCTCTTAAAAAATGCAAGTTTGCAACAGATTCCGGTAACGCATACAGAAAGGCTGCCGCATTTTCAATGATATCGGTTTATTATAAAATCATTGATGATATTCAGGACAGCGGATTTTTTAAAAAGCTGTTGTGCAGAATCATAAAGCCTTTCTTTTCTCATCAGAGAAAAAAGGCGGCAGATAAGTATCCCGATATGGACAAAGCGGTTTCTGATATGATGAAGATGCAGTATGATGCAGAACATTCGGAAAAGCCGTCTGTAGATATGTCGGCTCATCCAACGGCATTAATGCTCGCTGCTGTATTGTCGGCTGAGGCTCATGATGAAATTCAAAAAAGAGTTCTCTATGAATTTGGCTATCATATCGGCAGGTGGATTTATCTTGTCGATGCCGCAGATGATATAGAAAAAGATATCAAATCAAACGGATTTAATCCGTTTGTAAACAAGAAAACAGGTGAGGTAAAATCATCGGATTTTATAAAAGCGGTGCTGAATCAGTCACTTGCAAGGGCATATGATGCCTACAATCTTTTGAACTTTACCGATTTTAAGGGAATTTTAGATAATATGATGCTTTTGGGATTTCCTGCATCACAAAACAGAGTAACAAGCAAACTTGATACGGAGGTTAATAATGAATAATCCTTATGAGGTTCTCGGTGTGTCTGAAACAGCTACCGATGAAGAAGTAAAAGCAGCGTACAGAAACCTTGCTAAAAAATATCATCCCGATAACTACACCGACAGTCCTCTTGCGGATGTTGCGGAGCAGAAAATGAAGGAGATTAATGAGGCATACGATATGATTAATCAGATGCGTCAGAAGGGTAAGGGTACAGGCTCAACAGGCAGTTCGTCATATAACGCAAATTCTTCAAGCTCACAGTTCTACAATGTAAGAATTTACATTCAGAGAGGACTTCTTGATCAGGCCGATCAGATTCTTGAAAACACAGCACAGTCGATGAGAACCGCCGAATGGCATTATCTCAAGGGCATGATTGCATACCGCAGAGGTTGGTCTGAACAGGCTTTTTCATATTTCACAACTGCGTGCAATATGGACCCCAACAACACGGAATACCGAGCCGCTCTTAACAATATGCAGAACCAGAGAGCATACAACTACGGCGGTTATACTCAAACAAATCCTAACGCAACAGGTTCATCCTTCTGCGATGTTTGTGCAGGAATGATGTGTGCAAACTGCTTGTGTGATTGTTGCAGAATGGGATGTTAATATGAAGAAAAACGGTATCAAAAAGGGGACAATGCGTATTGCGGTTTGCGGAATTATTGCGGCGCTCTCACTCGTTTTTATGATGATGACATCTCTTGTTCCAATCGGAACATACGCTTTGCCCTGTCTTGCAGGAATTCTCATTTCCTGCATAGTTGTTGAATACGGTTATGGATGGGCAATCGGTGTGTTTTGTGTAACTGCCGTGCTTTCAACGCTCCTTGCCGGCGATAAAGAGGCTGTTATATATTTCATTGCACTCTTTGGCTATTATCCCATTTTAAAGGGCGCTTTTGAATTTAAAATCAAAAACAGGGCAGTTCAATACATACTTAAGTTTGCGGTATTTAATGTTGCCGCCATCGGTTCGTTCTTTGTTGCAACATGGCTGTTGTCAATTCCGACAGATGAATTTACCGTTTTCGGTTTTTATGTTCCGTGGGCATTTTTGATTGCCGGAAATATTTTCTTTTTGCTCTATGATTATGCAATTACCGTATTTGTTATGCAGTATGTTCGCAGATTAAGAGGGAAAATATTCGGTAATTTTCACAAGTAATTATAATTCAAAGAAGTTTTGAGAAGGTGGACCTAAATGAAAAAGCAAAAATTGTTTGTCCGTATAGTCTGCATAGTCCTTGTGGTTCTTATGGCAGTATCGGTAGGTGCTGTTGCAATAACTGCATTTTCGGCTAATGCGGCTCAATCAACCGAGGAGGTTTCCGCAAGCGTATCAGCAGGCGCATCAGGCTATATAAATGCGTCGTATGTAAATCTGAGAAGCGGTGCAGGCACGAATTATTCGGTTATAACCTGTATGACAAAGAACACAAAATTTACTTTTGTTGACGGAAAGCTCTATAACTCAAAGTGGTACAAAATCAAGCTTAAATCAAATTCAAAGACAGGCTATGTTACAAAGGAATATGCTGCCGTAAGTTCTTCGGCAACGGCGTCAAGCGTAACAGGCTATGTTTCTGATGATTATGTAAATCTCAGAAGCGGAGCAGGCACAAATTATTCTGTTGTTGGTTGCCTGAGAAAGAATACTAAGCTTACTTTTGTAAGCACTTCACTCTACAACTCCGCCTGGTATAAGGTTAAGGTTACTTCAACTGCTAAAACAGGTTACATAAAAAAAGACTATGTAAAAATTAACAGTTCAACCCAACCTGCAACGAAGGCAACACAACCCGCAACAAAGGCAACCAAACCTGTAACTCAGCCGACTGCGTCAGCGTCAACTGTAAGTGGTTATATAACAGACGATTATGTAAATCTCAGAAGCGGTGCCGGTACAAGCTATTCGGTTGTTGAGTGTATGCGATTGAATACAAAGGTTACTTTTGTAAGCACAAAGCTTTATAACAATGATTGGTATAATATTAAGCTTACATCAAATTCAAAAACAGGCTATGTAAAGAAAGACTATGTTAAGATGAACAGTCAGACACAGCCTACAACGACTCAGCCTACAACCGCAAAACCGTCAACAGGTTCATCTGTTAAACTTTCCGTATCAAGCAAATCAATTTTCACAGGCAACAGATTTGCAATCACAGCAACAGCGTCGGGAAGTGTTTCATGGTCAAGCTCAAATACAGGAGTTGCAACCGTTGACTCTCGTGGTATTGTAACAGCCAAGAAAGCAGGCTCTGCAACAATTACTGCGAAAAGCGGTTCGCATTCTGCAACCTGCAAAATTACCGTAAAATCCGGCTCATCTGTAAATATATCCAACAGCAATGTAAATCTTCCGTGGCAGAAGTCAATGCTTTTGAAATCAAGAACAAGCGGTGTCACATGGTCAAGTTCAAATACGAAAATCGCAACAGTTAAGAACGGTGTAGTTGACACGGTAGGCAAGGGCTATGTAACAATCACAGCCTCAACATCATACGGTGCGGCAACCTGTCTTATCCATGTTATGCCGAGGGAAAGCGTGCGTTTCTGCTATGCGTCACCAAACTCCGCTCCGCTTAATTCAAATGTAAGCTTTAAGGCTATTACCGACACAGGCAGGGTAGGCGTGTATTTTGTAGTTACAAACGGCTCAACCTCTTATAAGGTAACCGCAACAAGCAAGGTTAAAGACGGTAACTCCTATATCTGGACAGGTACACAAAAGCTTTCAAAATCAGGCAAATGGTCTGTAAAAGCATATTCTAAATTTAAAACCGAATCAAAGTATTACACCACGGCAGGCGGTGGTGAGGGCGAGGTGTTTGTAACCTCAACAACCAATAAAACCACCACAGCCTGTGCCGAGCGCAGAGCGAGTGATGAGGTAATCAAGCTTATTGCAAACTATGAGGGATTTCTCTCAAAAGTCACAGCAGACAGCATTACAACCGATCCTACACTCGGTTACGGCAAGGTTGTAATTTCAGGCGAACAGTTCTACAACAACATAACTTCAAATCAGGCATATGCTTATCTTTGCCAGACCGTGAACAAGGGCGGATATACCACCACAACAAATTCCTACCTTGTAAATAACGGTATAAAGTTCAATCAGCAACAGTTTGACGCACTTGTGTGCTTTGCATACAATGTAGGCAGCGGTGTGTTCTACAATGACTCCGAACTCCAGTCTGTTCTCTTGAACACAGGTTCAAGCGGTACTATCAAAGCAGGCGCTTCGGGTACGGTCACAGGTTCAGATGTAAACCTCAGAAGAGGTGCAGGAACCAACTACTCCGTTGTTACCCGTATGAACTACGGAACAAAACTTAAATTTGTTGACGGCAAGCGTTATAACACAAACTGGTATAAAGTTAAGCTTTCAAACGGCACAACAGGATATATCCACAAGGACTATGTTTCTGCTTCGGGCGGTTCAAGAGATTTGAATAATGTCAATAAGCAGAACCTCATTGATGCACTTTTGCAGTACCACCATGCGGCAGGTTCTTGCTATTGGGGACTTTTGTACAGAAGAGTTGACGAGGCGGAAACATTCCTCTACGGCGATTATGACCGTGACGGTCAGCACAATTATCACAAATTCCATTTCTCATGTTACTCAAACCCGAGTTTCGGTATCTGATATTAATTTTTGCAAAGAAAAGAAGGTCTTAAAATGAAAAAAATAGGTTTCATAGGCGCAGGCAATATGGCAACAGCCATTATAAAAGGTCTTATGGCACAAAACGACGGCAAGGCTGATTTTATCAATGTTTTTGATGTAAGCGAAGAAAAGTGTGCCGCTATGAAAAATATGGGTGCAAATGTAATGACATCTGCCGATGAAATTGCAAAGAACAGTTCAATTGTTGTTCTTGCAGTCAAGCCGCAGAATTATCCCGAAGTTCTTGAGTCCCTCAAAAACAGCATTACAACAGCCAAAACCGTAGTATCAATTGCCGCAGGCATATCTATTGCATATGTAAGAAAAGGTCTTGAGTGTGACTGCCCTGTTGTAAGGGTTATGCCTAATACGCCTCTCTTGCTCAAAAAGGGTGCAACAGCCCTTTGTCCGTCTGAGAATATCAGCGATGATGACAAAACAATCGTTTACAATATGTTTGCAGGCAGCGGTGTTTGCGAATATATTGACGAAAGCCATATGAATGAAATAATTGCGGTAAACGGCAGCAGCCCTGCTTATATTTATCTTTTTGCAAAGGCTATGGCTGATTACGCAAAGAATTGCGGAATCGACTATGACAAGGCCATGAACCTTGTCTGTGCAACTCTTGAGGGTTCGGCAGCAATGCTCCGTGACAGCGGTGAGCCTGTTGAAACACTCATAGACAGGGTTTGCTCAAAGGGAGGCACAACAATTGCCGCTATGGATAAGCTTAAAGAACACGGCTTCTATGAGGCTGTTCTTGACGGCATGGACGCTTGTACAAAGAGGGCAGAGGAGCTTGGCAAATAATTTTGCCTTAACATAAAAGGAATACATTCCTCATATATTTTAACGGACAACCAATGAGAGGAATGTATTTTATGAAAAGCATTGTATTTTCTTTTAAAAAGCGTTATCTTTTTCGCAGATCAAAGGGAATTTCACCGTCTGATGTCAGATTTTTTATAAGGCGATATTCCGTGGTGCTTATCTTTGTTTCGGCTTTTCTTACTGGACTTGTTTTCGGTTCAATTTATGCGTCAAAAGCCGATAAGCAAATGCTTGATTCCCTTGATTTTCTGTTTACTACAAATCTTGATGCAAGGCTCGGTCAGAATGCCGTCAGCACATTTTGTGCCTGCTTTGCATCTGATTTTATATTTCTCACAGTTGTATTCCTCTTGGGACTTGCACCGTGGGGAATACCGTTTTTGCCGTTTGTTTCAGCATTTAAAGGCTTTGGGACAGGACTTACTGCGGCATATCTTATTATTACATATTCACTTAAAGGAGCAGGTTTTTATCTGCTTGTTGTGTTGCCGGGAACATTTTTGTTCTGTCTGGCACTCGTAAAGCTGTCGGCATATGCTTTTGAAATTTCAAAACAGATGTTTTTCAGCTTAATCGGTCATTCTCATCAAACAAATTCTTTGAAAAATGAGGTGATTGATTTTTGTTCCCGATCTGTTTCGGCACTCATAATGACCTTTTGTTCAACCTTGCTGGACACGGCTTTGTGGTGCTTGTTTTCGGGAGCGTTCAATTTTTAATTTTGGAGGGCGCTATGGCATCGGAAGAGAACGCTGTAGCATTGACAGGTTTTTTCTCGTCATTGTTTCACAATTTACCACGACTTTTGCTAACGAATGTGCTTTTTGCATTGCCGTTTGCCGTAATATTCGGAATTTTCTTTTTGATTAATACCCTTACGGGTCTTAATTCAATGTTTATATATTTTCTTACGATAATTCCGCTTTTTCCGTTTTATGCCGGCGTAACTCAGGTTACTTCCCATATGGTAAGGGGAGAGGAAAATGTTGATGTTTTCTCAAATTTCATCGGCGGAATAAAGGAAAATCTGCTCAGATTCCTCATACACGGCGTTGTGATGTATGCCGCTGTTTTTATCAGCTACTACTCAATTGTTCTTTATCTCGGACTCGGTTCAAAGAACGGAATGTTTTATGTTCCGCTTGTTATTTGTATTTTAATTGCAATTTTCTTTCTGTTTATGTTCTTCTATGTTCCGCCTATGACGGTTACTTTTGATATCAAGATGAAGGATATTTACAAAAACAGCGCACTTATGACAATCGGTGAGCTTAAACACAATCTGTTTGCAGTTTTCGGAATTTTTATTTTATTTCTCGTTTGTGCAACAGTGCTTATGTGCAGTTTTACTCCGGTACTGCTTATCATTTTCACAATTGTTCTTGCATTGTTCATTGTTCCGTCAATTTTATCTTTTATAATCAATTCTGCAGTTTATAAGAATATGTATTCAATGATTGTTGACAAGGATTCAAAGAGCAAAACAATTGATAAGAAAATGGAGAACAGACGCAAAGGTCAGTTCCGTGATGATGAAGAGCCTGTTGCAGAAGATTATTCGGATCTTGAAATTGATGAATCGGCTGACGGTGATGAATTTATTTTCTATAACGGAAAAATGATGAAAAGAAGTTATCTTTTAAAGCTTAAAAAAGAGGCTGAAGAAAGGAAGAACGCAAAATGAGCGGTAAACACGCAGTTAAAAGTTCAAAAAAATCATTGATAATAATTATTTGTGTTGTTGTACTTGTTGCAGTAATTGCAGGTGCGGTTATCCTGTTTATGAATCTTTCGGGTAAAAATAATAATTCGGCAACAACAGTACCGACTGTGGCTGCTTCAACAACCGCCGATAATACAAACTCAACACAGAATGTTTCCGACTCTGTATCCGAAACCACACAGCCTGCAACCAAATCGGGTGAAGCTTCACAAGAGCCGACAGAACAGGGATACACAGCCGAAACATCTTCAAATGACAGTGAAATTGTTGTTCCGACAATCAGCGGAGAGAAGCAAAAGCCAAAATTCAGTGCAACTCTTATTCCGTACTATGCAAAAGACGAAAATTCTTCTGAAGAATATTCTTTGAGAGATCTTTTCGGTTCTGCTTATTCAGGCGGCGGATTTACTTTTAATGAGGACGGAACATTCATTGACGGAATCACAAGTGCCTCGGCAAATTCGGGTGCGTACATTGTTGAGGGCGACTCCGTTGTAATAACATATTCCAACGATAAAAATGTTATTGCTGCCGTAACCAAATGGAACGGTGATGTTCCTGCTGAAATTACCGTAAACTACGGCGGAATTATTGTATCCTTTAAGTAAAATATCGGTGATTAAATGAGTAAAAAATCTGTTAAAAAGCCTGACTATGCAAAATTTGAGGCTAACAGGGCTGTAAAAAAGAAGAATAAGAAAAAGAAAACAACAGCAATCGTTTCGTCGGTTATTGCCGCCTGCATATTTATTATTGCGGCAATCGTTGCCGTTAATGTGCTTTCACCGTCAGTAACCGCCGAGCTTACCTCGTCTGCATGGGTTCCCGAAGGTGCTAAGAATGCGAGCGGTGATGAGGTTGAAATGAGTGAGGTTTACAACACAAATTACAGCGCTTATCAGGGCTCTATGTCATTTTCCGATGATGGCACTTTTACTTTATGGCTTTCGCCGGGAAGTCCGGATGACGGAACTCACAGCGGAAAATATACCGTGTCAGCTTCGGAAAAAGTCAATTTGTCATTTGATGACGGAACAAATACTTCCGCCGCACTCACACAAAAGAACGGTAAAATTTCGGCTGTTGTGCTTAAATATAACGACTATGAAATCACATTTGTAAAACAGTGAATACTTAAAACAAAAAGATATACGGTAAAATTTTCTGCCGTATATCTTTTTTCTTTTTCTATATTCCGTCAAACAGACTTAGCTGTTCGGTTTTGCTTTCAAACTTATGCAAATACGAAAACACATTTTCAACTCCGAAGATAATTCCGTGATTTCTGCAAACTTCTGAAATCCTGTTCATCAGGACATTATTGTTACTGCTCGTAAGCTGATATGAATTTCCGTATGTATAAATGTATCGTTCCTTCATATTCGGAAAGTGTTTGTCAAGCCGGCTGTAAAAATATTCTCTGTCACCGTCACGCAGAGTAAGACCTATGCCAAAGCATATTATTCCACGAACCTTTGCGTCAATGCAATACTTTAAAAGTCCGTCGATATTTTCTTTTGTATCATTTATAAACGGTAAAAACGGAGAAAACCACACAACACTCGGAATACCGTTTTCGTGAAATGCCTTGAGTGTTTCAAATCTTTCTTTAGTAACGGAAACATTCGGTTCAATTATTCTGCAAAGGCTTTCGTCTGCCGTTGTAAGCGTCATCTGTAACACAGCCTTGCTTTTATCGTTTATTTTCGTAAACAGGTCAATATCTCTCATAACAAATGCCGACTTTGTATGTACGGTTACACCGAATCCGTAGCGGTTGATTATTTCTAGACACCTTCGTGTCAGTTTCAGTTCTTTTTCAAGGGGAATGTACGGATCGCTCATCGCACCCGTACCAATCATACATTTTCTGCGTTTCCTTTTTAAAGCGTTTTCAAGCAATTCCGGGGCATTTTCTTTCACCTCAATATCTTCAAATCGGTGATTCATCTGATAGCATTTACTGCGTGCGTCACAATAAATGCATCCGTGTTGACATCCTCTGTAAATGTTCATGCCGTTTGCGGCAGATAAAATTCCCTTTGCTTTGACCTTATGCATATAATCCTCCGCTTATTGCTTGGCATCGACAAACCACCTGTTTTCCTCCAAAAACAGGTATCGTTCTTTGCCGAGGATATGGCAGGTGTAGCGTATTCCCGCACCGCCTGCTTTGAGAGACGCCGCATACCGCACATCGGAAATTTTGTCAATGCGGTATCTCCTTCCGTCATCCCACACAATATATTCGGGGATAAGATCTCCGTCACAATCAAATGTGGCAGTAACTTTAACATACTTTTTCATAGCTTGTTACCTCCCTTAAAATCAGAGAAACATCTTTAATTTTTTGCCTAAGATGCATCGTTATCATAAATATCCGACAGGATGAATTGTATGCTCCTCCTTTGGGTTAAAATCCGAAAGCTCCTTGTCATCAAGCAAAACGGCAGGGCGAACAGCATAATTGCCGAATCGCTTTTTTAATCTGTCAAGTGTTTTGTCAAGCTGTTCGTTCTGAATAAGTCGCTTTTCATCACGCAAAAGGCTCATCTGGTGCGGCTGATCATCGTGAATAAAATCCGTAACGCTTACCCCGATACTTCTCAGCGGCTTTTCCATTTTATAGCTTTTTTTGAAAAGCTCAATAGCCGTATTTGTTATATCCTTTGTAAGATTTGTGTGGATTTCCGTTGTGTGCTGTCGGTTGAATGACATCAGCTCGTTGTCACGAATCGTAATGCAAACCGTTTTTGCCATAAACCCCTGTTCACGCATTCTTCTGCAAACGCTGTCACACAAAACGAATATAACCTGTTTTACATCGTTAAAGGTTACCATATCTTTCGGAGTTGTGGTTGAGTTACCGATTGACTTTACCTCGCTGTTTTCGTTCATATGGGCAACAGGGGAAGAATCATATCCGTTTGCAAAGCCGTAAATTAGGTCGCCCCATTTTCCAAGATATGACCGCAGCAGCGTAACATCGGCAGTTGCAATATCTCCAATCGTATAAATGCCGATAGATTCAAGCTTTCTGCCCGTTGCTCTGCCAACATACAAAAGGTCTTTTGCAGGACAGTTCCACACAATATCTCTGTAATTTTCCCGTGTGATTTCCGTTATAGCGTCAGGCTTTTTATAGTCACTTCCGAATTTGGCAAAAATTTTATTAAAGCTGACTCCGATGCTTACGGTTATTCCGAGCTCCTGCTTTATACGGCGATTAATTTCGAGTGCAATCTCTTTGCCGCTCATATTCTTATTGTCGGTAACATCAAGCCATGCCTCGTCAAGTCCGAACGGCTCGATTTTGTCGGTGTATTCGCTGTAAATTCTCCTTGCCATTTTTGAAAATCGCTTGTACAAATCAAAGTGGGGAGGAACGGTTATGAGGTCGGGACATTTCTGCTTTGCCTGCCAGATTGCCTCGCCTGTTTTTATATTGTACTTCTTCGCAATCTCATTTTTAGCAAGAATAATTCCGTGCCGATTTTCCGCATCACCGCTCACGGCAACAGGTTTGTTCCTGATTTCGGGATGATGCAAACACTCAACGCTCGCATAAAATCCGTTACAGTCGCTGTGAAGAATAACCCTGTCCTTTTTATATTTGCTTTTGTCAACGGCACAATTAATATTCACAACGCATCACCTCGAACATTTGTTTTTATTCAATTATAGAACACTTGTTCTATAAAGTCAAGCGTAATTTTGTCGCTTGCGGCAAAAGAATTGGTGTACAA
>OMFO01000517.1_pt1 | contig 18587 bp, 13 predicted proteins | sample 1645611 | NCBI WGS metagenome assembly OMFO01 (sample SAMEA103958147, study PRJEB25191) | human gut metagenome | biome: human-associated habitat [ENVO:00009003]; feature: intestine environment [ENVO:2100002]; material: feces | place: Germany | collected 2013/2015
TTACATGGCGCAGCATCTTCCAGCGGGAAAATTGGTAAAGGCGCGCCATCTCCAACAGCTGTGGATCTACGCTGCGGACGCCGTGACTGAGGTTGATCACCACAGTTGGAACTGTGGCTGTGGCCACAATGAAGACGCAAGGCTTTCCGTTAAATCCAAACCACACCAGTGCCAGAACCACCCAGCATACGGGCGGAATGGCCTGGAGCACATGGATCAGTGGGGTTCCCACATCCTCTATCTTGGGACACAGGCCAAACAACAGCCCCAGAACAGCGCCAACGCCCACACCGATGGCCAGACCGGCAATCAGCCTCAGGATCGTTGTTCCTATGGTGGCTCCGAAATCCGACTGCGTCATCAGCCGAACCAATGTAGAAAGGACCTGGGCAATGGGGGGCACCACCAGCGGCGGGAAAAAGAGAGATGCCAGCTGCCAGGCTCCCAGCAGCAGGCACACTCCCAAGGCACGCCGGAACCACAGTCCCGCCTTACCCTGCATAGAACAGCCCCTCATCGGGCAGCTTTCCACCGATCATAGAGGGCTCAAAGTTGTAAAGAAGGTTATAGAAGGTATCCAGTTCCTCTTTGGCGTCCTGGGCACTCTTAAAAGTCAAGCCCATATTGGGAATCGCTGCCTCCACAATTGCGGCTTTCATGCCCAGATACTCCTCAGCCAGCGCAGCAGCCTCAGCCGGGTGATCCAACACCCACTGCACGCTCTCCTCATAGGCAGCCTGGAACTGGGCGGCCAGCTCAGGGTTCTCATCCAGGAAAGTCTGGGTGGTGCCGAAGCCTGCGTTAGGGATCATAGTATCCGTACCGGTGGAGCGCTGCCACTCGGTTTCAAAGCTGAGTGCCCGGCGCACATTCTCATTCTGTGCCATGGCGGAAGTAACCTGGGGCTCGATCAAAGTGGCGTATTCCGCCTCCCCAGAGGCCAAAAGGGCGGCTACCTCTGCGGTACTGGCGTAGACCACCTGGACATTTTCACCCACCGTCAAGCCGGCCTCACTCATAAAATACTGGGTGAGCGCATCCGGAGGAGAGGACTGAAGCGGGATATATACCGTCTTACCCTCCAAGTCGCTCCAGGTCGTGAAATTCGGATCGGTGGTCATGAAGTATGTAACGCCCCAGGTGTTCACATTCATCAGACGTACATCTAGTCCCTTATTATAGAGGGTGGATATCACGGTCAGGGGAAATGCGTACAGGTCATGTTCTCCGCCCTGGACCATAGCCAGAAGTTCTTCCGGGGCATTCCACACATTCAGGTCAATGGTCACATTCTCCCCCAGCAGCTGCTCCTCCATCATGTGGAGAACCGGCAGAGCAGGCGGGGCGGTGGGTACGCCTACAGAAATGGTAATCGGTTCGGCGGCCTGACTGGATTCCTCTGCCGTGTCGTTTTGGTTGGTATCGTCCGCAGGCGCATTGCCCCCGGCACAACCGGCCAGGGCAAAGAGCATCATGGCAGAAGCCAGGATGGAAGCAAGGGTGCGTTTCATTTGAGATCCTCCAATCTGAATCAAGATAATCTTTCCAGCGGTTAGCAATGTCTAACCACTGGAAGGATTATTACATAAAACAACAGGACCGTCCGTTGCCATGGCAACGGATAGCCCTGATTTTTCTGTCTACGCGGTTAAAAATTCACTGTCCAGAATTTGAATGACCTGTCCCTGATAAGTAAGGATTCCCTCTTTCTGCATTCGGCCCAGTTCCCGGGAAAGGGCGCTGCGGTCTACACACAGATAGTCCGCCATCTCACCACGTCCCATCTCCAAGCGTATCTCACCATTGGGGGCAACCGGCAAACCTTGAAGATAGACCTTGATCCGATTGCGAAGCCGGTTCTGCGCCAAAATACGCATTTTCTGATTGAGAAATAAAGCTCCCCTTCCCATCTCCTGCAACAAATTAGCGGTTACCCGCATCCGGTATGGACACCCGTTCTCTTGCTGAAGCAATAAAGGGTCAAAGTCCAGATAGAGCACCTCTGTATCGTTAAGGGCATCAATTTGAATGGGGCTGTCTTGGGACATGGAGCAAACCAATGTCTCCCCAAACACGCGCCCCCGACTCAGGCGATCAATGGTCAGCAGATTTCCGTCCTCACTGTAAAGTGAGATCCTCAAGGTGCCGGACATAACAACGCCGGGGCGCCTTTGGCAATCGCCGATCCGCAGGAGGACCGTGTCCTTCAGAACTGTCCGCACCTCTCCATGTAGGCAGTTAAGAACATTCTGATATTTTTCTTCCGGAATACCGTCGAACAGTTGACAACGGCGCATTGCTGCAAAAATCAAACCCATGAGACCCCTCCGTGTTGCTGTGGCAACCGACAAAAACGAAAAACACATTTATAGTTAGCATTAACTAACCATCATTATACTGCTTGGCCAATAAAATGTCAACGTAAGAAAAGAGGGTCACTATGAATGGAATTGGTTTAGACTGTGGAACTGCTACCGTCAAACTGGTGATGCTTTCCCAGAAGGGTGAGCTTTTATGGTTCAAATCCTCCGCACATCACGGCGCCGCAGTTCAAACCGTTCGGTTGCTTCTCGGCGAACTGCTGCAGGCGGATCGCAATGCTTGCGGCTATCCGGTAATGCTCACCGGAAGCGCAGGAGATCGACTTTTAGATGCCTGCCCCGGACTGTCGAGTCTGGGCGATATTCCCGCCATCCATCGCGGTATCCGTCTGCTGGCGCCGGAAGTGAAATCTGCCATCGAAATTGGCAGTCAGAGTGCTCGTTTCCTCACAGATCTGGATCGTGGCACTCCTCCCAGATTTGCAGTGAATGAGCACTGTGCCGGGGGCACCGGCTCCTTTTTTGAGGACCAAATGTCCCGGCTGGGCCTGCGGATCGAGGACTATTCCGAACTGGTAGCAAAAGCCCGCTCCATCCCCCGCCTCTCCGGCCGATGTGCTGTCTTTGCTAAAACGGATATCATTCACCGACAGCAGGAGGGGGTGCCTACTCCTGACATTCTGCTGGGGCTCTGCTACGCAATGGTCCGCAACTATAAAGCGGTCATCGTGCGGGGACTTCCTGTGGAGAAACCTGTGGCTTTATGTGGCGGAGTTGGCTGCAATGCAGGGGTTCTTCGGGCTATCCGGGATGTTTTTGCCCTCACGGAAGAAGAATTGATTTTACCAAAAAACTTCCTCTATGTTGGTGCCACCGGGGCTGCGCTGGCTGCTCAGGAGGCAGGCACCTGTTCCATGGGGGAACTACTGGCCTCTCTGTGCAGGCAGGATCCAAACATGGGAGACCGGCTGCACCGTCGTCAGCCACTGGATCCTGATCCCAAGGTTTTTGTATCCGATCCGCCTGTTTCTGGCCATATCCCACCTCAGGGCTGCGCTTTGGGCATTGATATAGGTTCTACCAGCACTGACCTGGTTCTCATGGATCCATTCGGAGAACTGGTGGACTTCCAGTATCTACGCACCGCCGGAGACCCAGAGGCTGCAGTGCGAAAGGGCCTGGAGAATATCCGCTCCCGTTTTGGACAGATTCCCCTTCTGGCAGTTGGCGTCACCGGTTCCGGACGAGAGCGGATCGGCCGGCTCATTGGTGCGGATGCCGTGCGAGATGAGATTACAGCCCAGGCAAGAGCTGCCATCCAATGTATGCCCAAAGCAGATACCGTCTTTGAGATCGGCGGTCAAGATTCTAAATACATCTCCCTTCAGAATGGACAGGTTGCAGACTTTCAAATGAACAAAATCTGTGCTGCCGGAACCGGCTCCTTTGTGGAGGAGCAGGCCGCACGCATGAACATCCCTTTGAAGGACTTCGGCCGCCTGGCTCTTACTGCAAAGGCCCCTGTGGAATTGGGAGAGCGATGCACCGTGTTTATCGAGACCGCTATCCAATCTGCCCAGGCACAGGGAGCCACCCAGGCAGAGGTCGCAGCCGGTTTGTGCCAGTCCATTGTCCGAAATTATCTTCACAAGGTAGTTGGGAGCAAGCCAGTAGGACACCATATTGTGCTCCAGGGTGGCGTGGCCTACAACCCCGGCATCGTGGCCGCTTTCCGCCAGGAATTTGGAGATCGGCTCACAGTCTCTCCCTGCTTCTCCATCAGTGGAGCATACGGCGCCGCCCTGCTGGCACTGGAATCCACGAAAGGCCCTACCCGCTTTCATGGGTTCGACAGGCAGCCGGAAGAGGAGGTCGCCCTGTCCGCGGAGGTCCAGCGCAACATTGCCTTTTACCAGCGCGGCCCACAGCTGCTGTTGGAGGGTTATGATCCAACACCCGTCTCCGGACGGAAAACGGTGGGTGTACCTTTCGCCCTGATGATCCACAAGTTCTTTCCTATGGCCAATGCCTTCTTCCGGCAGCTGGGATTCAATGTACTGCTCTCACCGCCTACCAATGAGGAGATCATTCGCCTCTCCCAGCAGACAGCCCAGGCGGAGACCTGTTACCCGGTAAAGCTGATCCATGGTCATATGGCCTGGTTGGCAGAGCACGGTGTTGACTACATCTTTCTCCCCTCCATCCACACCATGAGGCATGAGACCTCTCAGGTTGAGCACAACTACGGCTGTGTATATATGCAGACTGCACCCCAATTAGCCGCCCGTGCCCTTCGTTTGGCAGAGCAGGGCATTGAGTTGCTCAATCCTGTGTTCGATCTGGACTTTGGGCAGGAAGCGATGGCCTCAGCTATGCTGGGCCTTGGAAAACAGCTTGGTATCCCCAAACTGCGTTGTCTCCCCGCCCTAATGGCAGGTGCCCAAGCAGTACGCCGGCATACAGCAGCAGTAGAGCGGCAGGGCCGTGAACTGCTTTCCTCTCTGAATCCTGAGGACAAAGTACTTGTACTGATCACCCGAAACTACGGCCTTTCCGATCCCGTGCTGAATATGGGGATCCCTCGTTTGCTGCTGGAACGGGGGCATAAGGTAATTACTCTCTCCCATCTGCCTGCTCACGACCTGGATCTGTCAGCGGACTACCCCAATCTGTACTGGCCCTTCGGACAACACATCCTCTCCGGGGCGAAACTCGTGGCCCATCACCCCAATCTATACGCCGTCTATCTGACCAATCACGGCTGTGGACCGGACACGATGCTCTCCTATCTGTTCCGAAAGGAGATGGGCAAAAAACCCTATCTGCACATCGAAGTAGATGAGCACTTCTCACCAGTGGGCGTTATTACTCGCATCGAGGCATTTCTCCAAAGTCTGGAAAGCCGTCCCTCTCAGCCACTGCCGGAGCACTTTCAGCTCACAGCTGTGGAACACTGCTCCACCAAAGTCGTTGATACCCCGGAACCAAGCTGCGGCCCTCTATATGTTTTGGATCTGCCCCCGTTTACTACATATCTTAGGAAATATGCGGAAATGGTATGGAATGTGGAAACCCGTCCCATGCCTCTGGGCGGCACTTCTCTGGTTTTGGGCCGGGCAGAGACCAGTTCCAAAGAGTACCTTCCCTTCCCCGCCTTGCTGGGTGGTATTCTGAACACAGCAGAGAAGGAATCCGATTCCTTTCAGATGCTGATTCCCTCCACCCAAGGCGCAGAAGCAGACGGCCAGTACCCATGGGCAGTAGAGGCAGTGCTTGCCAACCAAGGACTAGAGCGGGTGACCCTGGTTTCCCCGGAACTGGAAACCTTGCCGGAACATGTTCCAGATCCCGACCTGTTGTTCCGGGCTGTACTGACAGGAGATCTCATACTGTGCGCCCCGCCTGATCAGCGCAGCGCACTAAGTCCAGACGATATTCCAGATTGGGACAGTCTGAATGCACTGGCGTCGCAAATCGGAAGCATCCCTGTCAAGAGCCAGCCTCTAGCCGCAGTGGGCGAACCCCTTACGCTGTTTGCTCTGAACGACGGGGTGCTGGAAACGCTGGAGCAGCAGGGCCGGTCTCTGTATCGTGCCCCCTTGAGCGAGTACCTCTGGTTTCTCTGGCGGGATTCCGGAAGTGTCATCGCTGCTTCCTGGACAGAGCAAATGACAGAGCTGGGCCGTTTATTGAGGGAGAGAAGCAGCTTCTCAAAAGATCCAGAGGGGATGCGTACTGCAGCGGATCAGCTACTGCCGGGATTTGCCGGGGCCAATGGTCGGTACCGTTTGGCGAAGGCACGGGAACTTGGTCGAACATCGACTGGTGTTCTAACTCTAGCTCCCCGATATGAAAACACAGAAACAGTGCTTGATATGACTGGCGCACTAGATGGAACCTCTCACTTCCATCTGGCTATGGACAGCGACTGGGATGAGAGTTCCTGGTCCCGCTTAAACTCCTTTCTTTATTATCTGAAATAAGCTAAGAGAAAAAATATGGAGTGATCCACGCCGGAATAGCAGTCATATTCTGCAGTTCAGTCTTGAGTCTGTGCTGCCGCACGTCACATCGTATAGGGAAGACAGAAAGCCTACCTTTCCATGGCATTCCTCATTGCAAAGAAATGCCTATCTCCCCTAGCCATAGTATATCTACTTTTTTATCCAAACGATCTAATCCTTTTCTCCAGGTATGTTTCCCTATACCGTGCCAGTGTAGGCCGGTAGCGACCAGATGCAATAATAAGATCCATCTTATACTCATCTAGCTTACGCAGGGCAGTACCATTTATAAGCGAGGATTCCATACTGATTATATATTCCTTAGTCCCAAGAATCCGGCAGGCAGCAACAAAGTTTTATGCACATTAGAGTCAGCCAGGCCCTTTCTGTTTTGTTCAGTTCTTGGATCTCCGCACCACGTTTTTTCGCCGTTCACACATTTCCTCCAGAGCGAGGCAACACCGTATAACTGAAAATCATGCCTCGGAGCCGCTTGATGCGCTGACTTTCCCTGTGCCGCTTGATGATGTTTCTCCACCAAAACGGTGGAGAAGCTCAACGGCGCGTGCCAGCGAGATCAAGCGGCTCATTTTACGCTCATTCGGCTCTCAGGCAGAGTTGAATGAGCATTTTTCATATCTGGGCTCTACAGAAATATTTTTTTAAATTTTTTAATCCGGACATGGCCTGTCCGCTTTAACCTGTATGATCTGGCCATGGAGGTGAAAGGGGGGTGAGCGTGTGAGAAATAACAACCGCCATCAGCAGATTATCAACCTGCTGTGCCAGCGGCGGAACGATACCGTTCAGAATCTGGCGACGGAACTCGGCGTTTGTGAACGGACGATCCGCCGTGACATTGAAGAGCTCACACTCACCTACCCCCTTGAGACAGTCCGGGGCCGATATGGCGGCGGGGTAAGGATTGCCGACTGGTACTTTCAGGACCGGCCAAAGCTATCTCCCAAGCAGACCGCCCTGCTCAAGCGATTGGCGGTTGGACTGCACGGCGAGGACCTGGACGAAATGAACCAGATCCTGGCCCGTTTCGCTTCCTGAAGGAGCGCCCGCCGCTCCACGGCACCTTGAAAAGTTCATACCAGCAGTACGGAGAACCACCCGAACAGTCGAGCGTCATGCAGCGCGCGCCATGACACCCAGGGCAGATGCCCTGGGCCGAGCGAGAACGCCACCTGCATGGGGGCGCTATGGCACGCGCGTTTGCAATGACGCTGTTTGGGTACACAATGAGACACCTCGCTTGGCCTGCGCATAAGACAGGCGGCGCTGCCCTGGAGTTGAAAGCAGTAGAGACTCCAGGTAAAAGCCCGTGCGGTTTCTTGCCGGAAGCCGATCCGTACTGTTCCCCATCGTCGGGGGGCGAGCTGCAAATACGGCGATATCGAACATAAAACCACTTACAAAATATAAGGAGCTCTTACCCATGATCAATTATGATAACAGGCAGGTCGCACATCATGAAATCGACCATATCTTTCAGGACCTCTTCCCAAGCCATGGCATGACGGCCCGGCTTAGCCAAATTGAGTTGAGCCACAAGATGCTGGATGCCATGATTCACAGCAAAATCGCTTTAAGTGACGCGGGGACGGGAATCGGCAAGACCTACGCCTATCTGGTGGCTGGTGTTTCTTTTTCTCGTGCGTTGAACCGGGAGAACATCCCTTTCCAGCCCATCCTCATTTCCACCTCCAGCATCGCCCTGCAAACGGCGGTAAGGGAGGAATACATCCCGTTCCTCTCCTCTGTTCTTTTGGAGGATAAGCTGATCCAGGCTCCCATCCGGGCGGTCATTCGAAAAGGAAAAGGCCACTATGTCTGTGATGAGCGTCTGATGCGCCGCCTGCGGCAGGTAGACCTGGAGCGAAAAAATCCGCTGGCTGCCCAGGCCCTCCTCTCCCTGCGGGATCATTTGGACACAGACCAAGCCCCCCATCTCAGCCAATATGATCGAAACCGGGTATGTGTCCCCTCCGTGTGTGATTGCCGCCGGGATGGCTGCCGGTACCTCTGCTATATGGAAGCCTGCAACTCTGACCGCTATCTGTTTCAGATCTGCAACCACAATCTGCTGCTGGCAGATGCCATCCATCGTGGCAGCGGTCACCGCCCCATTCTGCCGGACGTTGCTGCTTTGATTATTGATGAAGCACACAAACTGCCTGAGACTGCCCGGCAGATGTTTGGCGTTACCCTGGCAGCCAAGGACATCCGCACGCTGATCCGCATCCTACGGGCGGAACGATATCTGCTGGCATCGGAATCCCTGGCTGATATGGCATCGGCACTTCTGAAGCTCATGTCTCTGCCCCCTGATGGTAACCGCCCTTTTTCGCACTATGTCCGACACATGATAGGACCAGCCCGAACCCTGGCTACCATCCAGAGGCAGCTCAGCGGGGTACTGACACCAACTGCCAGAAAGGAATTGGATCGGATATCCTCCGCAGTCCATCTGTTTTTGGAGGAACGCTCTGACCTGGTATTCTACACTGCGGCGGATGACGATGGCGGCACATTGCTGTGTGCCGCCATCTCCGACCTGACCGCCCAGCTCCAAGCAACACTCTGGTCACAGCCCCAGCCTGTCCTCCTTACTTCCGGAACATTGGCCATAGGCAAGGACTTTTGTCGTTTCAAAGAGGAGGCTGGCCTCACCGGCAACTCTCGGGTGGAGGAATCTGTTTCGCCCTCTCCCTTTGATTACCGGAAAAACTGCCTGCTGTATTTTCCCGCTATACCTCCCAGGCAGCACGAAGTAGACTACTTTGACAAGCTGGCTGAAGAGATCCGCACACTGCTGATCGCGGTCCACGGCCATGCGTTGGTACTGTTTACTTCTTATGCAGGCATGTCCGCTGTGAAGGATCGTTTGAAGCAACAGCCCCTTCCGTTTCCACTGTTTACCATGGGGCGGAACGCCCCGCACACTATGGCCCAGTTCAAGGCGGCACCTGGAAGTGTCCTGTTTGCCACCGGTGCTGCCTGGGAGGGCTTTGACTTTCCCGGAGACTGTGTCTCTTTGCTGGTCATCCCCCGACTACCGTTCCAATATCCGGACGCCTTGCAAGAAAAAAAGAGAGAGGCATATCCTGATCTCCGCACGTTCATCCGGGCCGTGGCTGTGCCGGAGATGCAGATCAGACTCAAGCAAGGGTTCGGACGAGCCATCCGCTTGGAGACTGACACCTGTGCGATCGCCATTTTGGATGAACGAGCCGCCAGGGGCAGCCGTTACTTCCGGGATGTTCGATCCGCGCTGCCCGAAATGCCTATCACTAGCAGCATCTATGCGGTAGAACGGTTTATCCGGCGGGTCAAGGATGAGAGCTACTTTGAGGAGGCTGCGTGATGGAGATCCGAAACGAACTGCGTTACCTGTTATCGGCGGGCCTGTGGGAACGGATGGCGGCTGACGGCCTGCTGACCAAAGAAGAACTGGCCAGGGCCAAACGACTGTCCGTGGAGCGATACCGGCCCGGAACTGTTTGGGAATAGTGCTGGCTATTCCCGCAGGGGTGTGGTATGGTTTCGTTGCCAAAAAAGATGGAAGGAGGCAAATAAGAAATGGCTGAAGTACAAGTGATCCCACCCAAGGCAGCGAGACCAGACACCCTGCGAGTAGCAGCCTATTGCCGTGTCAGCTCCGACTCTGCGGACCAGCTCCATTCCTACGCTGCCCAGATCCGGGCCTACACGCAGGCGATCAACGCCCATGATGGCTGGGATCTGGTGGACATCTACGCGGACGAGGGTCTGACCGGCACTCGGATGGACAAGCGGGAGGACTTCAACCGTCTGATGGCAGACTGCCGGAAGGGCAAGATCGATAAGATCGTGGTCAAGTCCATCTCCCGATTTGCCCGAAATACCCGTGACTGTCTCGCCACCCTGCGGGAACTTTCCTCGCTGGGCGTAACCGTCCAATTTGAAAAAGAGAATATCGACACTGGAACGCTCACCTCAGAACTGATGGTGAGCGTTTCCGCTTCTCTGGCCCAGGAGGAATCCATCTCCATCTCCAAAAACCAACGTATGAGCTATCAGCGCCGCATGGAGCGCGGGGAGTTTATTACCTGCTCCGCACCATTTGGATACCAAATCGTTGATGGTAAGAATCTCGCAATCGTAGAGTGCCAGGCAAAGATCGTCAGATGGATCTTTACATCTTACCTAAACGGATATAGCACCGATTGGATCGCCAAGGAGTTGAGCAACCATGGTCCTCCCCCACTCCATGGTGGACAGACGTGGTATCAACAAGCTGTTAGAAAGATCTTAACAAATGAGAAATACATTGGAGATGCACGCTGCCAGAAAAGCTACACAACTAACACATTTCCATATCGCAGGAAAGAAAACCATGGCGAGGCGGACCAATATTATGTAGAACATACCCACCCTGCCATCATCAGCTATGAGGACTTTCAAAAAGTTCAGGAACTGCTGAGGCGGCGGGCAGAACGGCAGTCGATTCCACATGATCAGACCCCGCTTGCTCGGAAGATCATCTGTGGGCAGTGTGGGACGCTGTACATGCGGAGAATTTCGAAAGCTGGATACGTCTCCTGGGTATGTCGCAAGCATGACAGAAAAGCCGCCGACTGCCCCAACGGACGGATCAGCGAGGACAGCATCCATGCAGCATTCCTCCGGATGTATCGCAAGCTCCGCACCCATGACGGCATCGTGCTGGCACCTGTGCTGAGGCAAATGGATACTTTGTCAGATGCCCTGCACCGCGGCAACCCGGCCATGCTGGCGGTCAACACAGCCATCGCCACGGCATCCGAGCAGAGTTATCACCTCACAAAGCTGCACACGGCAGGTCTCCTGGACGAGACTGCCTTATCCACAAAGCAGGCGGAACTCAACGCCAAGCTGACAGAACTGCGCCGGGAGAGGCGAAAGCTGCTTTGCAATGAGGATATTGATGAGCAGGTCGATGCAATTCGCCTGACGATTGATACCATCCGGAAGGGACCAGAGACTCTGTCCAGCTTTGACGAAATCCTGTTCACCAAGCTGGTGGAACGAATCGTTGTAGATACCCAGAGCACCATCCGCTTTCAACTATATGGCGGATTTGAATTCCAAGAGACGCTGGAGGCGTAGGCAATGGCAAATCGGAAGATATTGTATGGCTACCAGATCATACACGGTGATCTGGTCATCCAGGAGGAGGAACGACTCACTGTTCAAAATATATTTACCACCTATCTGGCCGGGTTATCCTATCAGGCACTGGCAGACCGGATGAATGCGGACAACATCCCGTTCTCTCAGGAATCGCCGCTGTGGAACAAGCACAAAATCAAGCGAATGCTGGAAAACTCTCGCTATGCCGGGGAAAATGGATACCCACCCATTATTGACCAAGATACCTTCCAGCAAGTGCAGGAAAAGATCTCAGAAAAGACAAGTGGGAAGTTTCCACGCCGGACGGAATCGGATGGCTTATGGCAAAAGCTGCGAAGCGGATGCTGTCAGACTCGCCTGCTCCGAACCGGAGGGCCAATCGGGCATACCGGAAACGTCCATCTGAAATGTTCTGCCTGCAGAAACGCATTTGTTGTCGGGAAGGAGGAACTGCTTGCGCAGACGGCACGGCAGCTTGCGGCACATGAAACGCCCGTATGTAAGCCATACGCGCCCTCTGCGGAGGCCGTTCGCCTGGCCAACGCCATTAACCGGGCGTTAGAACAGCCAGGAGACGGTAAGGAGGCTCTCTCCCACATCCTGCAAGGGGCAGCTGCCCGGTATGCCTGCTGTGATAATGGTGTGGATACGGCTGTAAGCCAAACGCAGCCCGACCAAATCGACTGGGAGCGCTTCGAACGAATGGTCTCCCATATCATAATCGGAACAGATAACGCAATCACCGTACACTTTTGATTAGGAACAGAAAGGACAGCAAAATGGAACAATCATCACTGGAACGCACCGTCCACCGTATTCCGGCATCACGGTCCAATGTAGCAGGCAACAAGACGAGACTCCATGGCAGGCAGCGGGTGGCGGCTTACTGCCGGGTCAGCACCGACAGCGAGGAACAGATCAACAGCTACACCGCCCAGAAAGCCTACTACACCCAGAAAATTGAGGAGTCCCCGGATTGGGAACTGGCCGGGATCTTCGCGGACGAGGGGATCACCGGGACCAGCATGAAGAAGCGAAAAGAATTCAACCGGATGATCACCGCCTGCAAGCGGGGCGGGATCGACCTCATCCTCACAAAGTCTCTCTCCCGTTTCGCCCGGAACACCGTAGACTGCCTGGAGACGGTGCGGATGCTGAAGGCCAGGGGGATCGGGGTCATCTTCGAAAAGGAAAATATCAATACGCTGACAGAGTCCAGCGAGTTCCTCATCACCCTGTTCAGCGGCTTTGCCCAGGCCGAGAGCGAATCCCTCAGCTCCAATATCCAGCTGGGCATCCGTATGGCAATGAAAGAAGGAAAGGTCAACTTCCACTACAGATCCATGCTGGGCTACCAAAGAGGAGCGGACGGTAAGCCGGAGATCGTACCGGAGGAGGCCGAGGTGGTGCGGCGAATCTACCGCCGGTACCTGGAGGGCTACAGTGAGGGCCAGATCCAGAGAGAACTTACCCAAGATGGGATCGCCACCGCAAAGGGTGCCAAGGCATGGTCCCATCAGATCGTGCATAACATCCTCACCAACGAAAAGTATGTAGGGGACGCCCTGCTGCAAAAGACCTTCACCACAGACTGCATCAGCAAGAAGGTCAAGAAGAATACCGGCGAGTTGCCGCAGTATTACATCAAGGACAACCACCCTGCTATCATCCCACGGGACATCTACCAGCGGGTACAGGAGGAGATGGCACGGCGGACCAGCAAGCGAAAGATTCTGCAGAAAAGCGGAAAAACAGAACAGGGCAAGTATTCCGCCAAGTATGCGCTCAGTGAGCGGCTGGTCTGTGGGGAGTGTGGTTCCCCCTATAAGCGGTGTACCTGGGCCAGGAACGGCGTCAAACGGATCGTCTGGCGGTGCGTCTCCCGGCTGGAGTTTGGGAAAAAATACTGCCATGAGTCGCCTTCCGTAGAGGAGTACAAACTGCATGCCGCTATTCTCACGACGCTCAACCGGGTAGTCGAAGCAAGCAATGGTCTGCAGGATGAACTTGCAGAGACGCTCCGAATGGTATGTACTCCGGAAGGGGACGGGAACAACTTGATGGAATTAGAACGCAACATGGAAGCACTTACCACACGGCAGAATACACTGTTGGATCAGGTATTGGCCCACATGGATGACCTGACACTAACAGAGCAGCTCAAGGCCCTGTTGGAAGAAAAGCAGCACCTGCAGACACGGATCGATGCAGCGAAGAAGGAGGCAGCCAACAGAATCAACGAGGACTCACGTATGGCAGAGTTAACAGCTTACCTGGAGGAACACCTCAGTGGCTTCCAACAGTATGATGACGGGATTGTTCGGCAGCTGGTTGAGCGGATCACCGTAGTCGACGCGGAGACAATTCGAATCAAATTCCGATACAGTGATGTAGAGATCGAGCAGACCATGTGCTAAAATGGAAACAAGGAGCAACTACTTATGGAAATATTTATTACAGGGGATACACACGGAGATTTCCGCCGCTTCCGCCCGGACATCTTCTACGAGCAGGAACACATGACCAAGGAAGATTTGGTTCTGGTCTGTGGAGATTTTGGTGGAATCTGGCACGGTGACCCACGGGATGATGCAGGACTGGACTGGCTGGAGGACCGGCCATACACTACTGCATTTGTGCTTGGGAACCACGAAAACTATGACGCTTACAAAGACTACCCCAAAGAAGAATGGCATGGTGGACAGATCCAGAGGATACGTCCCTCCGTTCTGCACCTCATGCGAGGTCAGGTATATGAGCTCAATGGCAGGAAGTTTTTTACCATGGGCGGCGCTTCCTCCCATGATATCCAGGACGGCATCCTGGAACCGGACGATCCTGACTTCGAGGAAAAGTTCCAGCAACTCGAACAGCGCGGTGCGCTGTTTCGTGTGAACCATCGTTCCTGGTGGGCCGAGGAACTTCCCAGCGAAGCAGAGTATCTGGAAGCCAGAGCAAATCTGGAGCATGTCCACTGGAATGTGGATTACATCATCAGCCACTGCTGCCCCTCCAGCATACAGGATGTGTTCAGCGGAGGAATGTTCAAAAAAGACGCACTGACCGAGTTCTTCGATGAAGTGCGTCAGCGATGTGCCTTTCGGTATTGGTTCTTCGGCCACTACCACAGCAATATGGTGATTGAGAAGAAATATGCTATGCTATATGAGCAGATCATACGACTGAAGTAAGACAAAGGGCTGTGCTGACGCACGGCCCTTTTTCCCCCTCTGTTTGCATACGGCTTTGTCAGTATGTCAATATGGGGGTTCGGAAATGGCTTGAAAAAAGCGCAGAAAAACAAAAATACAAGATGCGCAAATGAAGTAGGGGTGTTTTTCGAACTGTAAAATCGAAAAACACCCCTCTTCTTTTTCTCAAACCACTGATATAACTTGGTTTTTAAGTTTACCGAAAAGGAATAGCTCATGAAAAAGGATAAAATTTATCCATAAATATACGTAATGGTTCCGGATTTAGACACAGGATTTTTATATATCCTGTGTATCTTTGTTTCCATAAAGCTCCTCAAAACGAGTAGGAGTCTTATATGCCAGGGTCTGATGAGGCCTTACTTCATTATAAAAGCGCATGTACTCATCCATACTCTTATGAAAATCAGCCAGAGAGAACTTCACGCTCTGTACTTTTGTTTTTATGCATAGTACAATAATAGTAACCGTTAAAGCAGAGGGTGATGTTATGGGGCAAGCTGACTCGTATATTAGACGTGTGCGGAATGAATGTAATCTTTCTCATCTTGAAGATATATTTGATTTATATGATTTTGTGCCAAATAATGATTTGCGAATCTTATTGGCAGCATTTCATACGAATTTAAATTATTGGTTTAACATAATTAACAATGATATACGTTATCAATACGATGAAGATGGTAAGAAAATTTCCACTGGCGGATATTTTCATGCTAATGATAGTAGAGCGTATCTATCATTGATAGAACAAATTGATCAATTAAGAAGCAGACTCCAAGGAACTGCCTATGCGTTCAAAATATGCGACTCAAATTACGATATCGCCATTAGACACACACGTAGATTTGTTGCCAAAAGCGGCGGTAGTACTATTCCTGAGGATTTTTGTGAAGTTGAAATCGCTGAGTTAACCCCCATCTTTCAGCTCACAAACGGAATCGCGGTTGAGCAGAGTGCCAGAATTGTATTTGCGGATTTAGAGCAAATCGGAAAAGGTTCGTATGCCAAGGTATTTCGATATACTGACCCTCGTTATAAGATCCCTATTGTGTTGAAAAGAGCAAATCCAGATTTAGCTCCGAAAGAAATTGATAGATTCCGGAAAGAATTCGATGTTTTGAAGTCGCTAAATTCTCCTTATGTAATTAATGTGTTTTCGTATGACGAAGAACAAAACGAATACACAATGGAATATATGGACGAAACAATATTTGACTATATTGGACACTTTATTGGACCTGACAAGGACAAGCTATCATTGCAAAAGCGAAAAGCTATTATTGGACAAGTGTGTCGAGGACTTAGGTATATTCATAGTAAAGGATTGCTTCATAGAGATATCAGTCTTACTAATGTGTTTATCAAACACTATGAAGATACTGATGTTGTAAAAATTGGAGATTTTGGATTAGTTAAGCTGCCAGAGAGCACTCTTACAAGCTTGCAATCAGAACTGAAGGGTTCATTAAATGATCCAGATCTAATCAATGTTGGTTTTTCAAACTATGAGATGTGTCATGAAATATTTGCATTAACACGTCTCTGTACTTTTGTTTTAACAGGAATGGCCACTGTTCAAACATTGAGGGACGGCGCAGTTAAGCGGTTTTGGGTCAAAGGAACTTCACCCAATAGAGCAGAACGTTTCCACAGTGTTGCCGAAGTTTTGGGTGCTGTGCAGGGCATAACCGAAATGGATATGCAGACAATTTGAGCATTAGATGACAGACCCTATCTTGATAATTTAACATGTATGAAAGATTGTTTTACTTTGACGACAGAGGCAAATGAATTTAGCTATTTAGCTGACTTGCTAGAAGATGTTTGCATCGCTGCTATTGATGCTATATATGAGTATCAAAAGAGGAACAGTCCGCCTTACATTCCTACATATTATGAATACCCAGAAAACTTTTTTAAAGGAATCGAAGCCAATTCAGATTATATAGAAGCGAAAAAGACTCTGCCAGTCCTTAAACACAATTTCCCGTATTATATTTTAAGCAGATTTAATACTCCCCCAAATTATGGTGAGCTATTGCGAGGAACGAAAGGTCCGTATAACATTGACTGCAATACATTACCAGGCTTTAGTAAATTATTGCACTCGTTTACAGACAATGCGCCAGTTCATAAAGTTGTGACTAACAATAAGGGAGATATTGAAAATTTAGTAATATCACTCCTAAGAAATACTGTTAATCGCTATTTGTATGTTACAAAAAAATTTCAAAGCGGAGATATTGACAATATTCTACTTCATAGCCTAATCGAAAAACAGCTCAATAGAATATATATGAAAAAGTTGCCGGTAAATATATATATACCAGTCAGTTTCCTGGAATTTGGGTCTGATAAAATTGCAATAACAGATACAATCAGCATTATTCGAATGGATAACGGGTTTCAAACTTCACGTTTTCTTGCTAACAGATTTAATTCGGCACAGGAAAGTGCCGCCGCTCAATGCGCAGGTTTTGCAATAATGATTAGCGGATGTAGCTTAAGAAATGAAGAAAACCTTTCTTTAAGTGACGCATTTAGCGATTATGCACAATATCCATCTCAGATTGAAACAATAATCAATGATTTGTTCGCCGTAATAAGGATTGTACAAAATGCGGAAACGGACTACGGGCAATTGCTTATAGAACCTGATGGGTGGGCCGAGGAATGGATTACGGACTTACCGCCACTCTATGAAGTGAAAATCAAAACATATAAGGAATCCACTAAAATAGTAGATTTTCTACGATATAATATTGTTTCTATCAATGATGAGTCCATTGATTTAATTAAAAAATTATATCTTGAGATACAACGACAACGAGAAGAAGCTACTTTTCGTAAAGTTGTAATCGCACTCCAAAGATTAAACCGATGTATGCTGCGAAATTCAGATGACGATATCGCATTAGATGCAATTATTGGAATAGAAACCTTATTGTCAGGGGATACACGAGGAGAAATAACATATACCATTTCTAATAGAATTTCTGTTATTGCAGCTAAACTAAGTGCTTGTCCATATACTCCCTCAGAGGCAAGGCTGGCACTGAAAAAGATTTATGCTTTTAGATCAGATATTGTACACGGGAGAGATCTTGCTAAAAACAGAATCATTAAAATAAATGGGCAGGAGCTAGAAACAAAAAAGTTGGCTGTAGAGTTTCTGCGATATTCTTTGCTGTTTCTTTTATGTAACCCTCAATATCTGGAAGTAAGGCAGTTTGAAATTGCACTAGATGCATCCTTGAGTGATAAGGAAAACTGATTATGAACTGGGCTCCGATTTGATTTTCGGTACGACCCTGCTGGCCTGCGCATCTTTTTCAGCAACAAAACACAAGACAAAAGGCAACTGCGAAAGCAGTTGCCTTTTGTTTTGGGTTCCGGCCGCCAGAGGCGGCCTACACCCTTCGGCATTAGAATGCTCAGGGCGGCGAAGCCGCCCTTCCGCCGAGGTTTTGCCTGCGGCAAAACGCTCGAACGCCGCAAAAGCGGCGCGGCCCAGAAGGGCTGTTGGGCAAGATGTCAAGATGGCGAATCGAAAATTTGAAATATTTAGATTGCAGTGCTTATCCATCGCAATCCCTCAGAGCCGCAAGGCTTTGAGGGATTTTTTTGTCTGAAAACAGTGCTTGGCGAATTGTCAAGACAAGTGCAATAAAGCGTCGAAGAGGATTTCAGCAGGGGACCGCCAGACAAGGCGTTTACGAGGACGTAGATTCAGCAGGGAAATTGATATGGGCAATGTCGGCGGAGAGGACGGGTGCAAAGGCAGAGCTTTTTTAAAAACATGAGTGTGCCAATTTGTGTTTTCGTTGGTACCGCGCTGACAGGAGAAGTGAGGGGCGGCAAAGTAAAAGGGGAGCCCGGCAAGTGCC
>OMFO01000531.1_pt1 | contig 18047 bp, 18 predicted proteins | sample 1645611 | NCBI WGS metagenome assembly OMFO01 (sample SAMEA103958147, study PRJEB25191) | human gut metagenome | biome: human-associated habitat [ENVO:00009003]; feature: intestine environment [ENVO:2100002]; material: feces | place: Germany | collected 2013/2015
AAATGACTTCTTTTGAAAGCCAGATGGATTTCGGTGAGTTTAAATTGAATTCAGACGGATTAATTCCAGTGATTGTTCAGGATTATAAGACAAATGAAGTCTTAATGATGGCATATATGAACGAGGAAGCATTTGAGCATACTGTGAAAACCGGGCGCATGACTTACTATAGCAGAAGCAGAAAATGCCAGTGGATCAAAGGTGAGACATCCGGGCATTTCCAGTATGTGAAATCTCTTGCAATCGACTGTGACAGAGATACGATGCTTGCAAAGGTAGAACAGATCGGAGCAGCATGCCATACGGGAAACCGCAGCTGCTTTTTCCAGGAACTTGTGAAGAAGGAATATTACTGCGCGAAACGGATGTTGCTATATTACCAATAGCCTTACTCGCATATTCTCCGCCATAGACCACTTTCCTACATTGCTCTGCACCTGCCTCAGATATATTACATTCCGTCTTACCCTGCTGCAAGCCTGTTACACGAAGTTCCTTATACTCCTTCATATCGCCGGATACAGATTCGAATCCCGATACAAGAAATACACCTAATAATATGCAAAATAAAAATATATACTTCGCCATAACGGCTGCAAATATAAAAAGTATTTTTTAGAGATGAATCATTTTAGCCTTTTATCTTGCAAACCTCTTTTAATCTTTTCCGGGTAATGTATACAAAAAGAGCGGATCGTCATACATATAACATACCTGATACAATCGCTTCCCATCTGATACAACCCTGCCCCAATGGTCAAGTTTATAACGTGCTACCGGATTACCGCCCCAATCATATTGCTCCACAAAGACATATCCGTCACTTTTACCGTTTTCACGTGATACCTGAAGTGGAGTACGTCCGCTATAAGTCAGGATGTTTTTTACTAAATGCAAGATTATATATCTGCTCTGTATGCAAACTGTCCCCTTGATAAACAGTACGAATAATGGCTTTTCCTCCTGATACATTATCAGCATAATAGAAAGTATTCCGGGAAACTACACATATCTGCCGGTCAGAATAAGAAGAACCTTTTTCTGACTTAAAAGCAAAGGGTAAAGGTTTCAAGACACCTGTCGTATCGGTTTCAAACAGTTGCATAGTGCTGGTTTCATATACATACGTATCGGGAGTAGATACACTGGAAGGTACCAGATGGGGTTTCTGCAATAATCGTGTCGTTCGCCTCCCGATGTTTCTCTCTGCCCGCAGCTTGCAGGCAGAGAGAAACGATAGAGACAGCAATATAATGTAAAGTAAGTGTTTCATTTATTATTTCAACTTAGCATACAAAATATAGTTATTGTCATTCTCATGAATGCTATCTGCCAGCTTTTGTATACGTTCCCGGTCGGCAGCAGAAATGTCTTTAGCGTCTACCAGATATTTTTCCAATGTTTCTTTCAGAGTTACAGGCTCCATGTTGGCCGTATAATATCCGTTTGAGCAACTGTACGAAAACCAGGAAATAGGCAAATTGCCCAGATAGTCATTCTCCACTTTATAGAAAGCACCTTTTAAAGTCTGTTTATCTACAATAAAATCAGCAGGGGCCTCCGTCGTGAAATTGTTTTCATCCAATTGTTTTTCTATGGATATACTTCCCAAGAAATGATGTGGAAATTCTTTGTAATCATGAATAGGTATTTCTTTCTTTGCAAAATTCATAGTGAAACGAGGATTCAAACGTCCATTGGCATAATGATAAAGGCTATCCGGACGGCGTTCCCAGAATGGAGAAAGAGATACATCAAAATCAGCACCATTCTTATTACTATGTACCTCATTGCTGAAATCTGGTTTTAAGGCCAAATGGCGTGAACGTATCGTATCTTGTATTTCTCCACTAAACTTCTGAGTCCATGCCACATACGGCAAATAATCAAAAGGCAGAAGGAATACAGACAAAAGAGAATCCTTTGTATTTGCCTTGAAGACACCTTTCGGCACCAAACCGGGTAGTGAAATGTTCTGTACAGACTGTCCTTTCAAATCATAGGCCAGCAGAGATCTTGCATTCCACGGAAGCAAATATATACGCCCACCAGCCTCGTCTATCTGAGCATCATAGATCAACTGATACTCACCGGGACCTTGTCCAAAAGCCCCCACATTGCCAAGAAACTTTCCAGATTTATCGAAAAGCTTAAAAGGAGTTTGGTCTTTGCCCCATACCAATATATAATTGTCAGAAACAATCACATTCCGCACAGGCACCAATGCTTCATCCCGGTTATCCAACTTCACAATCTGCAATTCATCTGCAAAATAACTCAATGGAAGTACTAATGTATCTTTCAGTGCCGATTGGTTGCAAACCCATACAGAATCTCCGTTTAAAATCTCCACCGAACCAACTATCGGTTGTGCGTCTAATGCATCACCTTTTGATCCTTGTCCACCATTTGTACAAGAACTCAACCCTCCAATAAACACCAGGCATATCAGTCCTGCACTTTTCCATTGTTTGCTTTTCATATTTTTATTTTTTACATGAAACAATGAGGCAAAGATAGCTGGACAAGGAAGGAAATACAAATTATCTTATAGACAAAAGGTATAAGTTACCAATCATATAAACACATGATTATAAGCTATATACAAATTAATCAATCGCAATAAGTATAGACAAAAGTTCAAAAACGGCGCAAAAAATCATCCAAAGTCTCATTATTCTCCGTCAATCCCAACTTATCTCGTTTCATCCGCTGTTTCTTACGACTTATCGAGGTACGACTGATACAGTAAATGTCAGATAGATCTTTAATACTAACGTTTATTTTCACCAGGCAACAAAAATACACATCCTTCATGCTCAATCCCGGAAAAGCTTCCAGTAATCGCACTGAAAATTTATCATAACTTCCATCCACCGTTTGGCGTATATCCTCCCATTCTTCATTAGACAAGGCTATACGTCGATTTTGATTATCATTTTCCTCTTCAGCACTCTCTTCTTCTTTTTCCAAAGAGGGAATTTTATGAAACGACTTCATCCGTCGAAAAAGCGATTCACGAAGCTGACTCTCTTTTTCGCGCAATATACTCAACTCTTCCGACTGCTGTAACAATTGTTCCGTCTGACTCAGTCTCAGGGATTGCTCACGCCAAAGCTGCTTATACATCTGGCGTTTGCGACGTTGCCAAACAATATAACTCGCAGCGAATGCCACAACAAAACAAAGTCCCAGACTTAACAGCCAGATTTCCCGCCTCTGCTTATCTATTTTCAACCGGTTCAGTTCATTTTCCAGTTTAGCCTTTTCATACTTCGTCCGGCTTTCAACTCCTTCCTCTCTTCTCAGTTCATTTACAAGATGTTCATTAGCAGCAAGTGCTGAATAGAAAGAGCAGCTGTCTTTCCCCAGCGAAGAGTATAGTAACTTCAACCTCCGGGATGCCTCGGCTGCAACCCAACGGTTCAAGGACATCGACGCAATACGATAATAGGTAGAAGCAGAATCATATTCGTTGATACCGGCCCAAAGATTTCCTTTAGCTAAATGATAATAAGGTACCATCTGCCTGTTATCCATATTCTTCCGTATAGAATCTAATCCAGACACCCCCTCCCGGAAGCGCCCGGCAGCAGTATAGGCATCAGCTATTCCCTGACAGATAAAACTATACTGCCATTCTTCTGCCGTACGACTGGCCCTCAGAAAATAACGGATAGCCTCATCCGATTCTCCTCTTGCCGAATAGACAGAAGCAATGTAACGGTTCACCTGCGCTTTATGCCCATCACGTATGAAGAAACCTTCAGCCAATTGCATATAGAATAACATACTGTCCATGTTATTGGAATGATGATAAACTGCTCTTCCTTTATTATACAAATTCAAACCGATTGCGAAAGAGTCGGGTATTATCCGGGAACTTTCACTTATCGGTGCCTTCCCTCTCCCACAAGAAAAGAAGAAAAAAAGTATCAAAAACAGGAATAACAGTTTCTTCATAATTTTGACTGATTACCGATTACGCTTTAAAGCTATGCGATCTGTAATAGTAGCGGGCAACTCCCTTTCATAATGGGTAACCATAATCATGGTTTTATCCTGCCGGCGGCAAAATGCTTCGATTATCTTCTTTACCCGCCGACGATTGTATGTATCCAGACCATGCAAAGGCTCATCCAGTATCAATAATTCCGGATCTTTTACAAAAGCACGTGCCAGAAGTGCCAGACGTTGCTCACCACTGGATAATTGCAAGAAAGGTTTGTCTTTTAAGGCAGCAATACCGAAAATATCCATCCACCATTCACAAACAGACATCTGTTCCGCTTTCGGGCGCTTGTATAGTCCGATACTGTCGTGCAGGCCGGAGGCAACTATTTCAATCGCCGGTAAATTCTTCAAATAAGCACGGTGCATTTCAGGGCTGACATAACCAATATGTTTCTTTATTTCCCAAATGCTCTCCCCCGTCCCTCTCTTTCTCCCGAACAGACTGATATCGCAAGCGTATGATTGAGGATTATCGGCACACACAAGACTAAGTAGAGTAGACTTTCCCGCTCCATTCTCACCACTCAACGCCCACTTCTGTCCGCGCATCACTGTCCAGTCCAGTTCTTTCAAAATAGTACGGTCACCATAGCGAATACTGACTTTATTCAATCGGACCACTTCATCGGATACATAATTGGTATTATCATAGGGAAGGTCAATAATACGCTGCTGTAAATCTTCGGGTACAAGTATATCTGCATTCCGGAATATGGTAAGATATTGATCACGTTGCATCATTTGCCCTACCGTACGATTAGCTATCGGCAGCACTTTATTAATATATGAGGGAATATCATCCATCATAGAAAGTATCAGGATAAGTTGTACGACAGAGCGTTTGGCTAGTCCTGCCAACAAAGTATTCAGCAATTCACGGGTCTGGGCATCCAGTCCAATGAAAGGATTATCCATAATAAGAACACGGGGAGCTGTAAGCAGTGCTTTCACTAACTGAAATTTACGCAACTCACCACTGGAAAGAAGAATCATCGGCTTATCCAGCATAGGTTCAATACGGAATAATTCAAAAAGTTCTTGTTTCAGTTTCTCATCCCTGACTTCTCCCAACATATCCCTGACTAACGGAACATCATCATGATCATGGGTGTTCCAACGCTGCTGATAATAGTAATTGGCATCCGCCGACCCATACGTATCGCGAAAAGCAATATATTTGATATTCTCATAGACTGTCTTTAACGTTGAAGGAGAAAAGTCATAGGTTATTGTTCCTTCCTTCAAAGGGTATTTTCCGATAAGCATATCTACCAAAAGGCTTTTTCCAGAACCGTTAGGTCCGACAATGGCAATGTGTTCATCTGCCGGAAAAGATGCGGAAGCAGGTGCAGCTAATCGCACAAGTGGATTACGAGCCACACCACCCGTCAAACATATAGTATATGGTTGCATTATTTCAGACGTATTTTGTTTAGTGATGCCACAAAGATACCAAGTTTTCCTTTTAAATGCTCAAAATGAGAGCAGTTTAATCAATTCTTCCTTTTTTAAGCAACTAATATGAAAAATAATCCATATATTGGGAAACAATTTCCCTAGGAAATCTGTTTCTTTAAAAGACATGTATCAAAAGTATTAAAAAGGATGGAAAAAACATTCGCTAAAAGATATTGGCCTACAATCGTAGGTGCAATAGTCGGGGCTATTGGCGGCTATCTATATTGGAGGTATGTCGGCTGTAGCACGGATACTTGTCCAATTACCTCATCTCCACTAAACAGCACATTGTGGGGAACTGCCATGGGTGGCCTATTAGGGAACATTTTGCAGCCAAATATCATAAAAAAGAACAATCAAGATAAATAATACAGGATCTATGGAGAAAGAATCAACACCAGAACGCCCGTCAGGCCAGACCTATGACCTTTCCGGTATGTTTTCGCTGGCTCTCCGCCTGGTAGTCGGATGGACTTATTTTTCTGCATTCTGGCGAAGATTAGTTCTTTTCCGGTGAGCAATATACGTAATAAATATGTTGCAAAAGTAAAACCCGGGGAACATAGTCTCGTTATTCCATTAGGGGCTAAAGCAGAAATTAATATTGAAAAAAACACTAGCGATATACCAACTGGAATATATAAACTTGAATTAATGGATATAAGCGGAATTACCTGGAAAACGGATATCGCTAAAGAATAACACAAACTATAATATAATGCCCAAACTCTCAATTTTCATGTATCCGGGCGAATACAGATGCGCCCCTACAAGTAACACAACTCGTAGGGGCGATATTTTATTATATATACGCTATTCTTATTTATAAATAATCAACGCAGACTGTGCAGGAACGATCACTTCTGATCCGTAAAGTGTACCCAATCCTTTTTCACTGATGAAACCATCCTTGCAAACAACCGTATACTTACCTTCGGGAACTGTCAGTTTAGCAGGTTCTTTACGTGAATTCAACGCCACTATAATATCTTCCCATACATCACTGTTGGCATGTTCCTTCAAACGGTAGGCTATCAAGTTACTGCCCTCCACAGGAAGGAATTCCAAATGCTTACGTACCAGATCCGCATCTCCCATGCGGAAAGCAGGGTGATTCTTGCGTAACTGTATCAAACCTTTATAATAAGCGAAAACATCTGCATGTTCTGCTTTACGTTTCCAGTCAATAGCATTTATAGAGTCAGGACTTTGGTAACTGTTATGCACGCCCTTCTTATCACGCATCACCTCTTCACCGGCATAAATAAACGGTATGCCTTGTGAAGTAAATACAGCCGTTTGAGCCAATTTATCCAATTTTATCAACTCCTGTGGCGTAATACCCGGAACACTTGCATTCAGTCTGTCAACCAAGCACATATCATCATGGCAAGAAACATAACTGACCATCTGTGTCGGCTGTTCAGCCCAGGAAGCCTTACTATAATTCACCAAATCATTGTCCACTTGCGGATGCTTGATAGCACCAACAATACCAAACTTGATACTCTCCTCTCCTCCCGGAACTCCGGCAAGAAAAGCACCTTGATGATTGTCATTGAACGGGCCACGCAATCCGTCACGCATTTCGTCAGAGAATGCAGCAATGCCCGGCATCCGGTAAGTATTCGCTTTCATAGCCAACGAGTCTTCCGGCATCTGGGGAGCTTTAGCCGCCCAACCTTCACCATAAATAATGATACTCGGGTCAACTGCCGTAGCTGCCTTCCGAATTTCATTCATCGTTGCTATATCATGAATACCCATCAGATCAAAGCGAAAACCGTCAAGGTGATATTCATTAATCCAATGCAACACGGATTCTATCATATATTTCCGCATCATAGGGCGGTTACTTGCCGTTTCATTGCCACAAGCGGAAGCGTCAGCAAAGCTACCATCCGGCATCTGGCGATAAAAATATCCCGGCACTGTACGTTCAAAGTTGCTTTCAGCCGTATTGAATGTATGATTATACACCACGTCCAACACTACACGAATTCCTGCTTTATGCAATGCTTGCACCATCTGTTTGAACTCTTTAATACGAACAGAAGGATCATAAGGATCGGTAGAATATGAACCATCAGGCACATTGTAGTTCTGAGGATCATATCCCCAATTGTATTTGTTTTCATCCAATCTGGTCTCGTCTACGGAAGCATAGTCATAAGATGGAAGAAGATGTACGTGCGTCACACCCAGTTCTTTCAAGTGATCAATACCGGTTGCCAATTGTTCAGGACTCAACGTACCTTCTTCTGTCAATGCCAGGAATTTACCTTTGTGCTGAATACCGGAAGAAGGATCGATAGAAAAATCACGGTGATGCATTTCATAAATAATCGCATCTGCCGGAGAAGCCAACGCAGGGCGTTTATCAGCTGCCCAACCTTCGGGATCAGTCGCATTCATATCTATAATTGCGGCACGCTTTCCATTTACTCCTACGGCTTTGGCGTTGATGCCCGGAGTATCTCCCATCCATTTATCCTTAATCTTTACATTGAATGTATAGAATTTCCCAATCAGGTCTTTTTCCACCTTTGCTGTCCAGGTTCCTTCCTTATCGGCCACCATTGAAACGGTTTCATAAGCATGACCACTGTCACCGGTATCAAACAACATCAGACGCACTTCATCGGCAGTGGGTGCCCACAAAGTAAAATTTGTAACTTCAGGAGTATACTCCATCTCTGTCAGGTCACCCGAGCGAACAGGATACAGCTCATAAGACGCGTACTCTTTTTTCGCCGGAGAACAGCTGACAATCGTAGCAGCAGCCACTCCAATCAAGGCAAGTTCATTCAGTTTCATGGTCGTTATTTTAAGTATTAAATGTCATGTATTAATTATTGAGTATCAAGCATTAAGTATTAGATATGAGATATTATCGCTTTACTTTGTCGGGATTCTTGGCTATGAAATCTTTCCAGCCATGATATCCTTTCTCTATTGTAGGGCATCCCATTTGCAGGAAATGACAATAAGCGGCAGCAAGACCGTCCGTGGCATCCATAAATGTAGGCATATCTTCCTTTGCAAAATGCAACATACGTTGCAACATATCTGCTACCTGCTCCTTGGAAGCCTGACCGTTTCCGGTGATAGCCATTTTAATTTTTAAAGGAGCATATTCCGTGATCGGTATATCCCGGCTGAGAGCGGCCGCCATGGCAACACCTTGTGCACGCCCCAACTTCAGCATAGACTGTACATTCTTCCCGAAAAAGGGTGCTTCAATGGCAAGTTCATCAGGCAGATAGCTCTCGATTATACTCAACACCCTCTCGTGTATATGACGTAATTTCAAGTAATGGTCACCCATTTTACGCAGATCAATAATGCCCATAGCTATCATCTCAGGTTTTGTTCCCTGTACACGCAAAACTCCGTATCCCATAATGGTTGTACCGGGGTCAATGCCCAGAATTATCTTTTCCTTGACAGGCTGTATCACTCTATCACCTCCATCAGTGTAGGAAACCCTACCACTTTATCCTGGAATATCTTAACCAGCTCTTCGTTCAACTTTGTTCCCTGTTCCAGATGCCAGCGATGCAAAACACCGGAATTTTCCACTTCAAACTGAAGAGAATAACAGGTACTGCCCTCTTCACGGTGACTGAGTACACGAACAATGCGCGGTGTATGCAATGCACCAGCCTTTTCTACTTCGGGTAAATAGAATTCTTTGATCCAGATTAGGAAGTTATCTTCCTGTCCTTCTTCTACTTGATAGGTTGTATTATAAATCAGCATATTTTTTCTTTCACTTTGTTTCGCAAACATAGCAATTATTTCAGAATAATGCATTATATTTGCGCCACCAAAAAGAGAGAAACCTCGCAAACGTTAGCGAAGGATCAAAAAAGGGGGGGTTAGCTCATCTGGCTAGAGCGCGACACTGGCAGTGTCGAGGTGATCGGTTCGAGTCCGATACTCTCCACGATAAAAAAGGAATATATCAGAAGCAGGATATATTCCTTTTTTTATTCTATCTCCCCACCTATCCTTTATAAATCCAAAAAGATTCCACAATAGAATACTTAGGAACAATAAGAAAGATGAGTAAAAGGTCGTATGAAAACCACGCTTTGCTTTATTACTTTTCTTCTTTTACCCGTAGCAAAACTTCGTCCTACAGTTGCGGGCTATACGTTTTCCAATTGTAGGCTATGCAGCCCGCAATTGCGGGACAGACAGCCCACAATTGGAAAACGAGGTTTTACTTATAGCATAATGACATTAACATGAAAGCTTTAGGGGAAAAAGAAAGGGGCATATCAAATTTTGCATCTATAATTCAGCCTTCTATACCATGAGAGGATGGTGTTTAACTCCAGTAATGAATAATTGCAGGCTAAAAAAGATATTTGTACGAATCCGGGCAAAGTTTGTACAATGCACATTAAGAATCTGTGAATTAGTAAATTACAAGTATAAAAACGTTCTTTATTGTCTGTTTTATGGTGTAGGATGAAGCTTTTATGCATCTTCCTACACCGCTTCACACATCATATATACACCTGATAATCAGATAAAAATAATAAATGGTGTAGGATGTAGGAACTATTGATGCAAAGTGAAATGGTTCATTCAAGCATCCACACTCAAACAAACCATCTCACCTTTAATCAAACAATGTAATGATTTTAAAACTTATCCTATTGTAACTTAAACGTCACAGGCACTGTAAACTTGCAGCGTACGGGTACGCCACGTTGTTTTCCGGGCTTCCATTTCGGCATAGTAGAAATAACGCGAACCGCTTCTTTGTCCAGATAAGGATCAACGCCTCTTATCACGTTCACATCCACGATGCTACCATCCTTGTTCACAACAAACTGTACTGTTACACGCCCCTGGGTTCCATTCTCTTGTGGAATGGTGGGATACTTGATATTCTTACTCAAATACTGTAAAAGACCGACTGTACCACCATTGAGAAATTGCGGATTTTCTTCCACTACTTCAAAAATCTCATCTTCTACCGGTACATCTTCGTCCACAGTGACAGGTATGTGTTTCACTACAACATCCTCACCGGTTTCTTCCGAGGAGGCAAAACTGGTTTCTTCTACATTAGCGTCATCATCTATTATTGTCAAAACATCATTAATAGGAGTAACTTGAGGTGGAGGTGGGGGAGCAACCTCAGGCTGCCTTGTAAGAGGGATCTCCATGTCCTGTTCAAATACATTTTCGACGATACGACCACTCGTGTCAATCTTAATATCACGCGTCCATTCAAACGCTACGAACATGAAGGCAAGTACGACTACATAACCTACAAGTAACCACGTGGGTCTCTTGCTTTCCAAGTTTGCTTTGGGTGTTTTTTTGGTTTCCATAGTTTACAAATTAGTTACTATATAATGTCTTCAGTTAAGAATCTGACACTATATAGATATTGTTAGTAATACGAAAACACTTGTGGCCACTATTTTCTGTAATAAAGATAGTTGAATAGCTATTAAGTTGTTATCAGAGAGACCTATTAATATATTTTTTTAATATCTGTTCGAAAAAATTGCTTAGCAAAAAGATTATTTACGCCGGAATACTTAAGAATACTAAAAAAGCAGTTACCTTTGCCGAATAAATCAATCATAAAAGATGAAACAAACTAATTTAAGGAAAAGCGACATTATACTGCATACGCTTAACCCCTATGACCCTGAAATGCAGCGTTACCTTTCCCTCTCTAAAAGAATCGAGCAATTGATGAACAATGCGGAAGATGAAAACGACCCATGTGTTCCTGTTGAGCTCATGGCAGAATTCTTTGTTTTGCAAGAAGAACTTTATCAGAAGGCACTGAAAAAGAACAAAGAAGAAGCTAATTAACCTCTCACAAAGATAAGGAGGACAGTGCATAGCTGACAAGGATAATGATTATCCACAATCTATACGATACGGAGATCGCATAGAGATGCTACGAAGATTTACACCTAACCAGCCACAGACTTTTTCCCCGCGACCGATTAATTTTATAAAGAGATTGGGAGCGAAATCATGATAAAGTTGTATCTTTGCACCGTTTTATGTATTTCGGAAATAAATAATAACGACGATATGATAGATAAAATCAACCAGCTTCTGCAAGAAGTGGAAGCACTGAAAGCTGCCAACGCCGAGGAACTGGAAGCACTCCGCATCAAATTCCTCAGTAAAAAAGGCGCTATCAATGACTTGATGGCAGACTTCCGCAACGTGGCTGCCGAACAGAAGAAAGAAGTCGGCATGAGACTGAATGAACTGAAAAACAAGGCGCAGGAAAAGATTAACGCCCTGAAAGAACAGTTCGAAAGCCAGGATACGGGTTGTGACGATATTGACCTCACTCGTTCCGCTTATCCGGTAGAACTGGGTACACGCCACCCGCTCACCATCGTAAAAAACGAAATCATCGATATATTTGCACGTCTGGGTTTCAGTATTGCCGAAGGTCCGGAAATTGAGGATGACTGGCACGTGTTCTCCGCATTGAATTTTGCTGAAGATCACCCCGCACGCGATATGCAGGATACTTTCTTCATCGAAGCACATCCCGACATCGTATTGCGTACGCACACTTCATCCGTACAAACACGCGTTATGGAAGTCTCACAACCTCCTATCCGCATCATTTGCCCGGGACGCGTATATCGTAACGAAGCTATCAGCTATCGCGCACACTGCTTTTTCCATCAGGTAGAAGCGTTGTACGTAGATAAAGACGTATCTTTCACTGATCTGAAACAGGTGTTATTGCTCTTTGCCAAAGAAATGTTCGGCGAAGATACCAAGATCCGTCTGCGTCCGTCTTATTTCCCGTTCACGGAACCCAGTGCCGAAATGGACATCAGTTGTAACATTTGTGGCGGAAAGGGCTGTCCGTTCTGTAAGCATACCGGCTGGGTAGAAATCCTGGGTTGCGGTATGGTAGACCCCAACGTATTGGAAAGTAACGGCATCGACAGTAAGGTATACAGCGGATACGCCCTCGGTATGGGTATCGAGCGTATTACTAACCTGAAATATCAGGTGAAAGACCTTCGTATGTTCTCTGAAAACGACACAAGATTCCTGAAGGAATTCGAAGCCGCTTACTAAAATAAGTGGAGAGTTGAGAATTAAGAGTTGAGAGTTGGGCTGCGCTATCATGCCACAGGCAACTCTCGATTCTCAATTCTCAACTCTCAATTTAATAAGAATGAAAGATAAACTTGTTACTTCCAGTTATTGTTTTATTCTCGCAGCCAACTTCCTGCTGTATTTCGGATTCTGGTTGCTGATACCGGTACTTCCCTTTTACCTGTCCGAAGTATTCAGTGCCGGCAATTCCACAATCGGTATCATTCTTTCCTGCTACACAGTAGCTGCATTGTGTATCCGCCCTTTCTCCGGTTATTTTCTGGACAGTTTTGCACGTAAACCTTTATATTTGATGGCTTACTTCATCTTTATGACGATGTTTGCCGGATACATTATTGCAGGCTCGCTTACACTGTTTATCATGTTCCGTATCATACAGGGAGTATCGTTCGGAATGGTAACCGTAGGTGGTAACACAGTGGTGATTGACATCATGCCATCTTCACGACGCGGAGAAGGATTGGGATATTATGGGCTTTCAAACAACATTGCAATGGCAGTGGGTCCGATGTCAGGATTATTTCTGCATGATGCGGGAATGAGTTTTACTACCATATTCTGCTGTTCACTAGGGTCCTGTATGGCTGGGTTCGTTTGCGCTTCTCTTGTAAAGACTCCTTATAAACCACCTGTGAGACGGGAACCAATATCTCTCGACCGATTCATATTGCTGAAAGGTATTCCGGCAGGTATCAGCCTCTTGTTGCTTTCCATTCCTTATGGAATGACGACCAACTATGTGGCTATGTATGCCAAACAAATCGGGATTAATGCCACCACAGGTTTCTTCTTCACTTTCATGGCAATAGGAATGGCTATTTCACGTATATTCTCCGGAAAGATTGTGGACAGAGGTAAGATAACGCAGGTTATTTCCGCCGGACTGTATCTCGTAGTGTTCAGTTTTTTCCTGCTTTCGGCCTGTGTATATCTTATCAGCTGGAACAACATGGTATGTACGATTGTTTTCTTTTCCGTGGCCTTGTTGCTGGGAGTGGGGTTCGGCATTATGTTCCCCGCTTACAACACTTTATTTGTCAACCTCGCCCCCAACAGCCAACGTGGTACCGCCACTTCCACCTACCTGACCTCCTGGGATGTAGGCATCGGTATCGGTATGTTGACAGGAGGCTATATTGCAGAAGTCAGCACCTTTGATAAAGCCTATTTATTCGGAGCCTGCCTTACCATTGTTTCCATGCTCTACTTCAATGGCAAAGTAGCTCCCAATTACCATAAAAATAAATTGCGATGAGAAAGAAAGAACGTTATGAAAAAGTCCTTGCCTGGTTTCGGGAAAATCGTCCCGTAGCCGAAACGGAACTACACTATGAGACTCCGTTTCAACTGCTGATAGCGGTCATCCTCTCCGCCCAATGTACGGATAAACGGGTGAATATGATTGTTCCGCCACTGTATCGCGACTTCCCGACTCCGGAAGTTCTCGCTGCCAGTACTCCGGAAGTGATATATGAATATATCCGTAGCGTGTCTTACCCCAATAACAAGGCAAAACATCTGGTAGGCATGGCACAAATGTTGGTGAAAGACTTCAACAGCGAAGTGCCCGGCACACTGGAAGAACTCATAAAACTTCCCGGTGTAGGACGTAAGACGGCAAACGTCATCCAATCCGTTGTATTCAACAAAGCGGCAATGGCAGTAGACACTCATGTGTTCCGTGTAAGCCATCGCCTCGGACTAGTTTCGGACCAATGCACCACCCCGTTCAGTGTAGAAAAAGAACTGGTGAAAAACATTCCGGAAGCCGACATTCCCATTGCTCATCACTGGCTTATTTTGCACGGACGATACGTCTGCCAGGCACGTACACCACAATGTGACAACTGCGGTTTGCAATTGATGTGCAAATATTATTGCGAGAAGTATAAAGTTAGCAAAGAGAAGCCGGAAGATAAAGAATAAATGACGGTTTCATAGCAAAAGAAAGAAATAAATGCTAACTTTGCGCTCACGAAAACAAATTAATAACACTTTTAAATAAAATAGAGTATTATGACAATTGATCAATTCAACTTTGCCGGTAAAAAGGCATTCGTTCGTGTGGACTTCAATGTACCCTTGGACGAAAACTTCAACATTACAGATGATAACCGTATGCGTGCTGCTCTTCCTACGCTGAAGAAAATTTTGGCTGACGGTGGCAGTATAATTATTGGTTCTCACCTCGGTCGTCCGAAAGGTCCGGCTGACAAGTTCTCTTTGAAACATATCCTGAAACATCTGTCAGAATTGTTGGGTGTTGAGGTGCAATTCGCTAACGACTGTATGGGCGAAGAAGCTGCTGTAAAAGCTGCTGCTCTGCAACCGGGTGAAGTGCTGTTGCTTGAGAATCTTCGTTTCTATGCTGAAGAGGAAGGCAAACCCCGCGGTTTGGCAGAAGATGCGACAGACGAAGAAAAAGCTGCCGCCAAGAAAGCCGTAAAAGAAAGCCAGAAAGAATTCACCAAGAAATTGGCTTCTTATGCTGACTGCTACGTAAACGACGCTTTCGGTACAGCTCACCGTGCACACGCTTCTACGGCTTTGATCGCTAAATATTTCGACAAAGACAACAAGATGTTCGGTTACTTGATGGAGAAAGAAGTGAAAGCTGTTGATAAAGTATTGAATGACATCAAACGTCCGTTCACTGCTATCATGGGTGGTTCTAAGGTTTCTTCTAAAATCGAAATCATCGAAAACCTGCTGAGTAAGGTTGATAACCTGATCATCGCCGGTGGTATGACTTATACTTTCACTAAGGCTATGGGTGGAAAGATCGGTATTTCCATTTGCGAAGATGACAAACTGGATCTGGCTCTTGACCTGGTAGCAAAAGCTAAAGAAAAAGGTGTAAACCTGGTATTGGCTGTTGACGCTAAGATCGCTGACGCTTTCTCTAACGACGCCAACACTAAGTTCTGTCCGGTTGACCAAATTCCTGATGGTTGGGAAGGTTTGGATATCGGTCCTGAAACAGAGAAAATCTTCACAGACGTTATTAAAAACTCCAAGACTATCTTGTGGAACGGTCCGACTGGTGTATTCGAATTCGAGAACTTTACTCATGGCTCACGTGCCGTAGGTGAAGCTATCGTAGAGGCTACCAAGAACGGTGCTTTCTCACTTGTAGGTGGTGGTGATTCCGTAGCTTGCGTAAACAAGTTCGGTTTGGCAAGCGGTGTTTCTTACGTTTCAACCGGTGGTGGTGCATTGCTCGAAGCAATCGAAGGAAAAGTTCTTCCGGGTATCGCTGCTATCAACGAATAAAAACAGACATTATCATACCCAAAGGCAGCTCTTTGAAAAGAAGGGTTGCCTTTTTTAATCTTATATCTTCACATCTATAAAAATAATGAAACGAATACTGTTATCCTTCGCTTTCTTGTTCTCTGTCCTGATAGCAACGGCACAAGATGCTTGTTTAAACGACGTAGTAAACACTCTGAAAGACCGTATCAGCCTTGCCGGTTATGCACAGGTAGGATATACGTATGATGATGCCGACGATGGCAGTAATACCTTCGACATCAAGCGGGTTATCTTCATGGCACAAGGTAAAATCACTGACCGCTGGCTATGTTACTTCATGTACAGCTTTGCCAATACCGGGAAAATACTTGAAGCATACACCGAATACAAATTCCTCCCCCAACTGACCGCCCGCATCGGACAATTCAAAACGATGTATACCATTGAAAACCCAATGTCTCCCTGCTATGTAGAGTTGATCAATTGCTACGCGCAGTCTGTCAATTATCTAGCCGGTATCAACGGCAGCGATCCGTTATATGGTTCCAGCAGCGGACGCGATATGGGTCTCCTGATTTATGGAGACCTGTTCGGTAAACTGGTAAATTATAATCTTGCATTGATGAATGGACAAGGCATCAATCTGAAAGACAAGAACAACCAGAAAGATATTGTAGGCAGTCTGATGGTTCATCCGCTCGACTGGCTATCCGTAGGTGGTTCTTTTGTTAAAGGAAAGGGATGCGCAGTAGCCACTTCCACTCTTAATCCGGATATACAGGTAGGTGAAAACTATACGCGTAACCGTTGGTCGGCAGGTGCAGTGATTAAGACCAAACCGGTTGATGTACGCACAGAATACCTGGCCGGAAAAGATGGACACGTGAAAAGCGACGGCTACTACGTAACGGCATCTGCACATGTATTCCCCAAAGTGGATGTCATTGCATCTTATGACTATTTTAACAAAAGCAAAGTGCTGGATGACAAGCAAACCAATTACGTAGTGGGACTGCAATACTGGTTTTATCCCAGATGCCGTGTGCAGGCACAATACACTTTTTGTGACAAAAAAGGAAACGGACAGAAAGATTCTAACCTGATACAGGCACAGGTACAGGTCAGATTTTAAGTTGCAAGTATTATGGAGAATCATCATATAATAAACCTATAAAAGAAAGACTGGAAATCATGGAACACAAAATCGCCGAACCCAACGCCCGAGTAGACGTGGCCGACGTACTAAGAGGACTTGCCGTAATGGGAATCATCCTTTTACACAGTATTGAACACTTCAATTTTTATTCTTTTCCGGAGAAAGTACCTTTTGAATGGATGAACTTTACCGACCAAGCTATTTGGAGGGGATTATTCTTCACGTTCAGTAATAAGGCGTATGCAGTATTCGCCCTACTTTTCGGCTTTAGTTTTTATATTCAGGATAATAATCAACAACGCAAAGGAAAGGACTTCCGGCTCCGTTTCCTATGGAGGCTATTTATCCTTTTTATCATCGGACAGTTCAATGCTGCTTTCTTTACCGGAGAAATATTAACCATGTATGCTATCCTCGGTATTATTCTTCCGATATTCTGCCGCATGAGCGACCGTATCGTCGTCATCTTTGCCACCCTGCTGATCCTGCAACCTATCGACTGGGCAAAATTAATCTATGCTTTATGTAATCCTGACTATGTGGCAGGTGAAAGTCTGGCACGTTATTATTTCGGCATAGCTTTCGATGTACAGAAGAACGGAACCTTCCTCGAAACCATCCGCATGAATATGTGGGAAGGACAACTTGCCAACATGACTTGGGCATTGGAACACGGACGCATCCTGCAAACTCCGGGATTATTCCTGTTCGGTATGCTTATCGGACGCCGGAAATATTTCCTATACAGCGAACAGAACGAGCGCCTGTGGCTGAAAGCACTGGCTATCGCCCTACTCTGCTTCTTCCCTATCTACGGGCTCAACAATATGTTACCGGAATTTATCGAGAGAAGTGCTATCCTCGTACCCTTACAGCTCATACTAAGCTCATTCAGCAGTCTTAGTTTTATGGTGTTATTGGTAACAGGATTGCTGCTCACCTTCTATCACGTAAAAGACCGCAGCTTTTTCATGCGTTTCACATCTTATGGTAAAATGAGTTTAACTAACTATTTGGGGCAATC
>OMFO01000571.1_pt1 | contig 16151 bp, 14 predicted proteins | sample 1645611 | NCBI WGS metagenome assembly OMFO01 (sample SAMEA103958147, study PRJEB25191) | human gut metagenome | biome: human-associated habitat [ENVO:00009003]; feature: intestine environment [ENVO:2100002]; material: feces | place: Germany | collected 2013/2015
ATTAATAAATTTATTTTTCTTTTTATCAAATTTATAAATGTTAACTTTAATTCCACTAAGGTCAGGATCTTCACTATTTTCTATAACCCCTTGAATTTTAATAACTGCAGTATTTGCATTAAAAATAATATAAGGAAATTCTTTAATAGTTTTTACTAATTCTTCAATAGAAGAAATGACAGAGTTATCAGATCTCCTCATATCTCCTCGTTCAATATAACAAACTAAATTGCTATATATTCCCATTGGGTTCAAATAATCAACCTTTTCTGGTATTGACTTATCCGGATCAAATTTAACATTATAAAAACAAAATATACGATCATCTTCACAGGAAGATAAACAATCGTATTCAATAATTTCTTCTAGCTTATCTTCATGCCCAGGATAATATTTTAGGAATTCAGCTTTTTGTTCTTCAGTAATATTACTCATAGTATTAATGTATTGCGCATTTAGTTAAGTATATTTTTTAATAATTCTTAAAATATGTTCATTTTATCCTGATTTTATTTTGGTGCTAAATTGATAAGTTCTTCAATTTGTTTTTTAAGAGATTCTTTAATTTGATCTTTATTCTTTTTCCAGTCATTTTCCCAAATTTCAATTAATCTGATATTAACTTCCTCGCATATTTTTCTCTTATTTTCATGATAGCCCGGATTATTTTTTTCATATTGGGCATGCCAATAATTTCCATTATATTCAATAGCTAATTGTATATCTGGGAGATATATATCTAATTCTTTTCCTCCAAGAAAATCTCTAGTATTTTCCATTATTTCTTCGGGATAAATTGACTTAATATATTCAGTAAGTTCAATTTCTCCTTTAGATTTCTTCAATAAAATTGAACATTTTGGACAACCATGGCCTTGTAAATGGCTATGAGGTATTTGTTCAAATATATGATCGCACTCTCGGCATTTAATTTTAACTTTTATAGCACTATGCTGATATATTACTAAAGAATAATCATATTTGTCACCATGGATTTCTCTGGCTCGTCTGATAAATTCTTCTTTACCCATAAATTGATCTTCTTTAAAACAATCTGGACAACCTTGGCCTAACATATGTTTATGTACTTTTTGCCAAAAAGTTTTATTATGTCTTAAACAAAATATTTCAATATTTTCTTGAGTATTAATATAATTTATTTTAGAATAATCATATTTGTCTTCATGAACTGCCTTAAATCGTTTAATGACTTCTTCCTTAGTTAATTTCATTGTGCCAGCACAAACTGGGCAACCTTGTCCTATAAGGTGAACATCAGGTTGTTGTTCGAATATATAACCACATTTATTGCATTTAATTTTTACTTTTGTTTTAGAGTTTTTATAGTTAACCATCGAATAGTCATATAATAAACCGTGTACTTTTAATGCTTTTTCAATAAAAATTTCTGTTGTATAAGTTATTTTAATCCTTCTACATTCTGGACACCCTCTTCCTGCTAAATGATTATAAGGTAATTGTTCGAATATATGACCACATTTATTGCATCTAATCTTAACTTTTATATAAGGTCCTTTATATTCAGATTTAGAGTAATTATACCTATCTATACCATGTTTTGCTTTGGCCCTTTCTATAAAAATTTCTGTTGTAAGTCGTTTAATTGCCATAAATTGGATGTTATTTTATCCTGATTTTATTTTGGTGCTAAATTGAAGAGTGTTTATTTATCCAAGAAGTAAAATAGAACTTAAACTAGCCATTATAAATGTAAATATCTTTTGTTAAACTTTCTAAGATTTAATAATTTAACTTAAAAAATATATTATGGCAATTACACCCACAATTATCAGCCCGGGCGTCGAAATTTTGGAACGCGACCAATCGACACGCGCAGCGGTATCAGCTGGAACTTCAGTCTTCATTCCTATTTTCAGCCAGCAAGGACCCACGTCCGAAGTTACTTCTATTTCAACGATTAGTGAATATGTTGAGATATTTGGAGAACCTGTCACAAGTTCTGAGCGCTATTCTTATGCAACAGTAGACGCAGCATTAAATTCTGCCGCTTATGTAAGTGTTTCCCGACTTCCTTATGGCGTAGACTTAGGAGATACTAAATCTGCTTCCGTTTCTATTCTTGCTTATCCAGCTCTTGGATATGCTATTGATTCTGAAGAAGTTTATAATGAAGCAACTCCTGAACAACGTATTGATACGTCTATTCAGCTTTACACCAAGGTAACCCGTTCTACTTCTTATACTCCTATTTCTTCTGATATTGCGGCTAAAGTGCAGGTTCAATATTATACGGACCAGGCTGGAACTCCTTTAACTAATTTCGCTAATAAGGTTACGATTTATACTAAAAATGGATCTGAATATACCGAGGTAACGGACGTTGAAACTCAGAATGCTGTCTTTACAACTTATTATGTTCAATCTACCAATAATTCCTTTAAGCCTATTGCGAATTATTCAGCTGGTTCCGCCGGGGTCAAAGGTGAATATGAAGATTCCGCTACATTTTTAATTGGTGAACCTGTTCAGTTCAATATTTCTATTGAACAGTATTATCGATTTTTAAATGGACAAGCTTTGGATGGTTCTGGAGAATTTAACTGGTCTGACACAATTCCTCAAACTATTTCTACTCAGCTTGCCGATTTGGGGCAGTTTGCTTTCTTAGCTCTTAATTTCGGAAAGACGGTAACAAACGATCTTTTTGAAGGTTATTATCTTGCTTTATCTGATAATGCTTTCTCTGATCCTGGCACTTCTTATGCAGCTGTACGTAAACTTAAGACTGTAACTCAGCTTCCTGCTTCTATTGAAGAAGGTCTTACAGGTCTTCAGTATACGACTGTTCCTAATGAACGCCTTGACTTTAAGCTTTCTTCTCCGTTGAAAGGATGTATCTCTCAGGTTATGGAAGAATCCATTACTGATTTTGATATTTCCGGAGCTCAATGGAATGATACATTAAATGTAGGCGTCTTTAAGGTTCGCCAGGCTACTAATTCTGGAGATGCTCTTAAACTTTCTGCCCTGATTACTCAAGGATATAATGCTTCCTTAGAATATGGACGACAGACTACTTCCAAGTATACTACATCTGCAGTTGACTTCTTTATTGAGAATACAACGGCTAATGATACTTTAGTTCGCATGTTTGTTAATCCGAACTTCTCAGGAGCGTTAAATTCTCGCGGACTATATGTTGACGGTTCTCCGAAGATTAAGGTTCGTATTTATGCCCAGCAATTGCTTGACATTGCATTGACTGATGATGAAATGGCGGGTTCCATCGAAGACATCATGGCTTCTCCGGCCGGTATTTCAAAGGCTGCTCTTCAAAGTATTCCAACTGATTATCCGACCTTTGAAATGGGCGATTCCATGTATCCGTTAGGTTTATATGCACGTTCCAATAATGCTTCTAAAATCATTGGTAATCTTCCCAAGAAAATCGAAGCTGCTCTTGAATTAGTTGAAAATGAAGAACTCTATGACGTTGACCTTTTGTTAGAAGGCGGCATGGGAACTATCTATGTTGGAGCTATGGATGCAGCTTATCGAAGCTATGAAGAAAAGCTCCGGGCTGCAATTAAGGCTGATACCGACCGTGGAGATGGCCAAACAACTGAACAAGATAAAGTTAAGGAGCAATATCCGAATGGGTATGATCCAGAAGCTGCATTATTCGATGACACCAAAGTTATTCAAGGTGTAACGGATATGCGTACCGGTAAGTCTACATTATCTTCCGCGGCTGAACAAGTGATCGCTAATCATCGAGCTATTCAATCGGCTTTCTTGAAATTAGCTTCAGCCCAGCAGGAAGGTGGCCGAGGCGATGTATTCTTCATTGGTGATACAATTCGTCAAATTTCTGTTGAAGGCAAGGATAATAAGATTGAAAAACAATTTGGAATGCCCTTAGTCAATGCAGCTTATACTGCTCTGGATAATATTAAGCATTCTTTCTCGACTTCAATCTACTGGCCTAACAGGCATTTATATGATGGATTAGCTTCCTCTTATATGGCTGTTTATCCATATTTCTTAAAGGTACAAGATCCTGTAAACAGTACTCAATTCTGGGCACCAGCATCCGGATTTGTCGCTCAAAAGATTGCCGCTACGGATGCCTTATATGGTCCATGGCAAGCTGCCGCTGGTATGAATAATGGTGTATTAAGTTCTGTGCTTGATATTTCCTTCTCTACTCAGCAAAAGCAACGAGATGATTTATATCGTATTTCTCTTAATCCGATTATCGTATCTCCTTCTTCCGGAACAATGTTGTACGGAATTAGAACTATGATAAAGCGCGACTCAGCATTAGATCAAATTTCTGCCCGAAGAACAATGCTTTACATTCTTAAACTGTTGCGTGATACTGCCAAGCAATGGCTGTTTGAAGGTAATACCTTGTACACCCGTTTGAATGTAACAAATGTGTTAACTCCAGCATTTGATGCACTGCAAGAACAACGAGCAATCTATTCTTATGTTCTTGTTTGTGATGAAAGGAATAATACGGAAACTGAGATCGATGCCGGTGTAATGCGTATCTCAGCATATGCAGCTCCGACGCGTAGTGCAGAACGCATTCTCATTGATTTGACCGCTTCTAGATCTGGCGTAATTTCAACAGAATTTAGCGCTTAATACTGCGCTAAATTAACACCGAATGATTTTAAGGGTTTCCATATTTTGTATGGAAACCCTTAAAATTTAATAAAATGTCTAAAAAATTAACTCAAGAAGAATTTATTAAAAAAGCCAAAGTAATACATGGAAACAAATATGATTATTCTTTAGTAATTTATCAAGGTTCTAAAATTAAAGTTACAATTATTTGTAAAGAATGTGGATATATATTTGAACAAATACCCAATAGCCATTTAATAGGAAAAGGCTGTCCAAAATGTGGAAGAACTAAAAAATTAACATTAGAAGAATTTATTTTACGAAGCAATATTATTCATGATAATTTTTATTCATATGATAAAACTTTATATGTAGATAGTAAAACTGGTATAATTATCTCATGCCCTATTCATGGGGATTTTAAACAAAACCCAGCATCTCATTTACAAGGAGTAGGATGTAAAAATTGTGCTATAGAAAATAGACGACTCGGTAAAGAAGAATTTATTAAACGTTCTAATCTTATTCATCATTATTTTTATGATTATTCTTTAGTTGAATATAAAAATAATGATATTAGGGTTTTGATTATTTGTCCTATACACGGAATTTTTGAGCAAGTACCTTCATCGCACTTACAAGGTTATGGGTGTGAAAAATGTACTCAACATAGATCTAAAGGAGAAATTGAAATATATGAATATATTAGATCTCTTTATTCTGGAGAAGTCTTAGAAAATGATAGAACAATTATAAAGCCAAAAGAACTTGACATTTATCTTCCTGAATTAAAATTAGCCTTTGAATATAATGGAGATCATTGGCATGAAGTAAAAGAAGAACGACATCCAGGTTATCATGAAAATAAACGAAATGCTTGTAAAGAACAAGGTATTGAACTTATAGAAATTTGGGAAAGTAAATGGAAGAAAAATAAAGATCAAATAAAACTTTTAATTCAAGAAGAGATTAAAAAAGCTGAATCATTAGTTTGATTCAGCTTTTTTAATTTTAATAATATCCACCGTAAATGTCCGTTTGGTCATTTACATTCTGATTAAAGATTTCTTCTTTGGATTTTTTATCAATATTCCATTCATAAGACTTATCAGAAGGAGCATTCATATCTCTGACTTCTTCTGGCTTATCAATTATTCCTGCTACACGATTATCGTAAACTTGACAATTCTTTTCTTCTCCGAAAGGAGTAATTGCGCCATCCTGATAACTATACTGAAATCTTTTCGCAGTTATTTTCCAGACATAATGGGCAAATCCCATATTCAAATTTTGAGAGATTAACTCGTCTTCTTTATTTGTGACCTCAAATAATTTAGCTCCTCTTCCTCCGGGCCTATCGCATCCGAATTCAATAATTTGAATCAAATCAGAAGGTTTAGGCTCATATCTAAGTTTTAAATCTTCAAAAACTTTCATTCCTTTAGTCTTTTGATTAAAGGTTTTAATATGAATATAAGCCGTAATTGTATCATCAGCGAAGAAGCCGCCCATTGGTCCTAAAATTTTAGGAACATCTTTTACTTCTACGTATGCTTTAATTTGAAACGGCTCTTCATATTCGGCAAGAATATCTTCACCCCAAATTTTATCAGAACGCTTTATATTAAATTTATAGACAAAATAATAAATCGGCATTCCCGCAGAATTAATAAGATCCTTCCAGGCAGAATCAACAACTACTTGCTGGCCGCCTAAATTTTCCAAATTATTGTAATCATTACAAGCATCAGATACATTCATCCAAGGTAATGATTCATCCAAAGAACCTTCCGGTAAATTTTTAGGCAGGAGAGGACAATATGGCTTTGTCATGATGTTTAGTAGAGGTTAAATCATTTTTATTAGGATTTTTTTCTTTAGGTCCATTATACTTTATAAAATATTGTTTTCCAGATTGAGTCAAATAGATATTATCACCAAGAGGTAATTTCCATCCTAAACCTTTATAAGAAGTTAGTGGCTTTGCGACTTTAATCAGAACAAGAAGTTCTTCTAATGCTGGCCCTATCACTTCCAGCGCTCCAGAATTTTCTCCAATTTTTAATTGTTGGGTAAGTTTAGATAAATGGGGCAATTGTTTTTCATATTTTGTAAGATATGTATTATCTTGATATGCCCGAGTAGTTCCTAAAGCAATATTATCGGCTTTTTTCCCAGAACCTTTTGTTCCTTTTTTACCAGAAATAGAAGTAAAAATAGCATCATTAGAAGCATATTCTTTTAATATTTTTAAAGATAATTTTTTTACTTCATATAATTTCATAAAAATTATTTAAAATACATTTATGATTAAAGATTGGACAGGCGGAAATTCAGGATTTTATTCAGTAAATCATCGAAAAAAGGAGATTGAAGTAGAAGAATATGATTTTTATTGTACTCATCCTGAATCAATAAAATTATTTTTAAAAGCAGCTAAAAATACTAATTTAATAATTCCTAATAATATTTTAGAACCATGCTGTGGTATAGGTTCGATATCCAAAATATTAAAAGAAAATGGATATTCAGTTTATTCTTCTGATTTAATTGACAGAGGATATGGGGAAGAAACTGGTATTGATTTTTTAAAAACTAATAAATGGGATAATCAATTTGATTGTATTTTTACAAATCCTCCTTACAGATATGCAGTTGAAATTACAGAAAAAGCAATAAAAACTGTTAAAAATAATGGTTTAGTCATTATGTTTATGAAACTCACCTTTCTTGAATCAGCCAAACGTTATAATTTTTTTAAAAAATATCCACCAAAATATGTTTATGTATATGTAAACCGGCAAGGTTGTGGTAAAGGAACCGATAATTTTAAAAATGGTGGTGCGGCTGCTTATTGTATGTATGTGTGGCAAAAAGGAGATAAAAATGAACCAATAATTAGATGGATTAATTAATAAAATAATTTGATTGTATAAACATGTACTTTTTATATGTTTATACAATCAAATTATTAAAAAGGGAGTAAGGATAAACATCCTTACTCCCTTTTTAATTTTATTTTTAAATTATAAATCAAAAATAGAATTCTTAGATTTGGCTTTCTGACTTACTTTAGAAGCAACAGGCTTTCCGGATTTGTTAAAGGTAGTAGTAGCTTTTGTTACAGAAGCACCACCATTACGTATAGAGGCGTCATAAGCTTGTCCACCAGCATTGGGCCTATAAGCTCCTTCAATCGGCTTACGGCGTTTTTCCGGAAGAGTAGTAGACGCCTTGGTTACAGAAGCTCCGCCTTCATTAGGTCCAAAAGAAGCGTCAAAGATAGAACCAGCTGTATCAGCAATGGTTTCTTCGTCTTCATCGAAGTTGAATTCTTCATCATCTTCGCAACCTTCAGCACTTTCTTCATCTTCATCAGTTTCTTCAATAGAAACTTCGGCTTCATCTCCATCCATAAGGTCAATTGTAGCTTCTTCATCAGTAGCGAGATCATCGACAGGTTCATCTTTAGAATCACTAAAAATAGCTGCAAGTTCTGTAATAGCATCAACCAGGTGACGAGGAATTTCCATGGTCATAGTTTCGCCTTCTTCATCAGATACTTCAGTTTCATCAGCAAATTCATCAAGACCTTCAGTAGAATCGTCAAGACTTACATCCACCTTATCGAATTCTTTTTCAAATTCTTCGCATAACTTGCTGAAATTATCATCGTTAAAATTACTCATATGTTTATTTAGCTTAGTATTATATGATTCTCCAGTTAAAGCATATTTTTGAACGCCGTCAGGACCAACAAAAATACCAGGTGCTGTTTCCGTCCAGCCTTTAGCTCGAAGTGTTTCGGGGGTTTCTTGATTAATAACTGGAATAGGTCCTTCTGCATCTTCTTCTACTTCATCTGTTTTGGAAGTAGAATTTAAAATAATGGTACCTTCAGTAACACCCTTTTTAAGAATATTACTTTGAAGCAGATCTTTGATAGCCTGAACTACTTCAGCTCGGGAAGCTCCGGTATTAGAGGTTACGTCCTTTAAGATTTGAGAAAGGTTAATACCTCCTACAGAACCGGAAGTAGATTGTTCAAAATAATCGATAACAGAATCAATTAAATCATTTCCTTTTTCTTCATCAGTAATTTCTTCAGGAGTAATAAATTCATCCTCTTCATCTTCTTCTAAAGATTTAAAGATCTTTTTGGTGATAGGATCAATTTCAAGAATATTCTTATTAATCATATCTTGAAGAATTCGCATGACTTCGTTCTTAGGATAAACTCCATCAGAAACGGAGAAATAACCGAGAATATCAGATAATGCCATTCCATTAGTCCTAGGACCAATACCTTCATATTGCTGAAGAATAATATCTTGAATTTCCTGATCGTCCGTTTCAAAATCTTCTTCATCCTCATCAAAACAATTTGTTTCATTTTTATAGTAATCCTTTTCAACAGAAGAATCGAAAGGAGAACCTTTAAAACGAGGCGGAATTTTTACTTTATTTTTAGTCTTTTCAGGACAAGGAATTTTCTTAGTAATTGGTTCTTCAGGTATTAAATTACCAACTGTACCATAACTTTCAGCGAAAATTTCTTCAGCTATATCTCCAATATTAGAGCTTTTCATCATTATGTTTAATATTTAAAGGAATTAAATCAGTTCCAGGGCTTTAATTAATTGTATATGTTTAATAATGAAAATATCATCAAAGCTTTAGAAGATGCCTTAAATGAAAATGAAATTTTTGTGATTAATTCCAAAGAACGGGCAATTCCATTTGAATCTTCTTTATTCACTATGGAAGTTCTTAAGCGGTCTAATAAAAAACGTTTAAAATTATTATTATCTTCTGATAATCGAAAGTCTAATAAATCAGTAACTTGTATCGCCCTTGCTCTTGCCCAGGCTTATTATAATCCAGATTCCAGAATTTTATTCATTACCGAGAATAGGAAAATGGCTGATTTAATGATTAATGAATTGGGTATTGCTCTTGATACATTAAATGAACTTAATAATGAAATTATAGGTTGTGTTCGTGATTACAATAAATCTGAGTTTTATTTCGGTAATAATTCTCTCATCAGGTTTAAATCAATGAACTCTGCAGAATTTGCTCTAAGGGGACAAACCTATGATTTGATTATTGTTGATAATGCTCATTCTATGGATGAATATCTTTATACTATTATCAATAGTACTTTTAAAGAATTATTGATTATGAGTGTTACTAACACTTTGATTCATCCTGATTCTTTCATCAATAAAATTCTGTAAGTTATGCCTAAAAAAGCTACAAAGATCATTGATTTTAGGGGCGAAGAAGTAGTAGCAAATGAGGAATATTATCTTAATAATCCTAATTTACCTAAGAATACTACAACTTATACCTATACTCCGGCAATGATTAAAGAGATTGCCCGGTGTAAGAAAGATATTATCTATTTTGCTGAAAATCACTTTTATATTATTTCTGCGTTAAGCGGTCAAAAAGAACATATTACCCTTTTTGAAAAACAGAAAAAAATCTTAAAAACAATTCAGCGCAATAAGAAGACACTGCTTATAAGCTCTCGTCAGTGGGGCAAATGTCTTTCTCCAAGTGTACCAATTTGCGTGCGCTATAGGCCTTTAAATTTATCCTTTAAGATTAACGTTGGAATCTTTTTTAAATTAATTAAAATTCAAAATAAGCTTAAAAAGTTTATTAACAAAATTACCTTTAAAAATGCTTAAAAAATTTAAAGATTTATCTAAAACAATTTTTAGAAAATTTGAAGAAGTTCTTGATGCTTCAAATTGGCAAATTTCTTCAAATCAGGGATGGACAGATATTAAAACTATTAATAAAACTGTCCCTTATCAAAAATATATTATTAAATTCAAGACAGGTAATATTCTTGAATGTGCCGATAATCATATTTTAATTACTATGAAAGATGAGCAAGTCTTTGCTAAAGATTCACTTGGCGAAGATATTGCAACTAATTATGGAGGAGATAAAGTTGTTGATGTAATTGCAACATCTGAATGGGAAAATATGTATGATTTTGAATTAGCTGAAGATTCAAATCATTTATATTATGCCAACGGTATTCTTTCCCATAATACGACCTTAATGACTATCGTTGCTACATGGGTTGCAGTATTTCATCCTGACCAAACCGTATGTATTGTCGCTAACAAACAGTCGACAGCAACCGAAATTTTTATGCGTGTTCGTCTGGCTTTCCAAATGATGGAAAACTGGATTAAGGGTGGCGTTCTTGAATTTAATAAAACATTCTTTACGTTAGCGAATGGTTCTCGTATTTTAACATCAGCTACTTCTCCTGATGCTATTCGTGGTTTAGCTATTGATGTTCTTCTTCTTGATGAGTTTGCTATTATTCCTCCTAAAGATGCTGAAGCTTTCTGGGCTGCTGTTACTCCTACCCTTGCTTCTCGTTTTAATAATAATAAAAATGCAAAGCTTATTGTGGCATCTACTCCTAAAGGCGTAGGCAATAAATTTCATGAATTAGTATCTAAGGCAGAAGAAGGAAGAAATGATTTTGCCTTGGAAAAAGCTTTCTGGTTTGATTTCCCGGGCAGAACGGAGGCTTGGAAAGATGCTGAATTGAGTACAATGAGCTATGATACATTTACTCAAGAATATGAATGCAGATTTCTTAATAATTCAGGCTCTCCGTTTGATCCTAATATGTTTGATAAGTTCACAAAAGAATTAATTGAACCATTAAACATATTAGAAGATGGAAATTATTATATTTGGAAAAAACCTGATTCTGAAAAAATCTATACCATGGGGGTTGATACTTCTGAAGGCGTAGGACAAGACTATTCAGTTATTCAAATTTTTGATATTACTGACCCCTTGAATATTGAGCAGGTCGCCAGATATTCAACTAATACAATGGATATTACTACTTTTGCGGCTAAAGTCTTGGAAATTGCAAAACAATGGTATTCTCCTATTATGTCAGTTGAACGAAACGGCCCGGGCGCCCATGTTTGTGAAAAATTATTCTACGAAAATAATTATCCGAGATTTATTAATTTCGGCTCAGGATATGGGCCGCAGACCCCGGGGCGAAAAGTTCTCCCGGGTATTATTACCAATAGAGTGACAAAAAGCGAAGGCGTTCATAATATGAAATATTATATTCATGACCGTCGAGTTGTCAAAATTTATGATAAAAAAACCATTGAAGAATTAAGAACATTTACTTGTATTCGCAATCAAAGCAATAATATTCGATGGTGTGCTCAACCTGGATTCCATGATGACCATGTTTTGGCTTTATGTTGGAGTCTTTTTGCTCTTTATAAGAAAGTAATTAACAATTATCTTATTGTTGATAAAAAAGACGTCAATAATATTCCTCTTGTCATTAAAAAACGATGGGAAATGGATCCCAGAACCGATTGGGCTAATACTCTTTATAAAGAGTTAGATATGGAATCTCCATTTATCGGGGTAATGGCAGGATTTAGTAAAGGCCAAATTAATACTATTACATCAAGCAATGATTTTAAACAAAAAAAGCAAATGAATCTTTTAGACTTTGGAGAAACCCTTAGCTTAGATGAATATCGAAATCAACTTACGCTTCCGAATAGCTTTGACCAATTTGGTGTCAGAGATTTACCTAACTGGTTCTAACTTTAAATATTTTAACAATGGCTTCGTCACCTTCAGAATTTAATTTAGTAACATTAGATCAGTTACCGGCGCTTACTGATCCTTTAGCAGACACTAGTCTATTTTATGTTTTACAATTTGATTCAGTTAATTCTGTTTATGAGGAAGAAGCTAATAAAGTTACTTTAGGAACAGTTTCTAATTATTTTAAAAAAGATTTTGGAACTGCTGTAAATTATAATGCCGGTACTTCTCCCAATGAAGTATTATTAATTCCTGCTTCCGGCACAGTTCCTGATGATCTTATTTCAAATACATTTGCCAAATCTGCAGATTTAACTGCACATGTTGATAATAAGTCTAATCCTCATGCTGTAACTTATCAGCAAGTAATTGCAAATATTGCCAGTGGAGGCAGATTATCTGCTTCTTGGCAAGGAGGCGTAATTTTTAATAATGATAGGACCTGGCAAGAGGAAATCTATCCAACATATCGTTCTGTACAGTATGGTTCAAATGAAGGAAATTATTATACCTGGGTTTGTAAGGCTGACGTAGTGGCAATGTATGCAAATGTCAATAGTGTAATAAATGGTTTCTATGTAAGAGAAAGCGGTCCATCAATTGAAGGTAAACCTGTTACTATTGTAACGCCTACTAATGATAACCATGCCGCAACTAAAAAATATGTTGATGATGCTATTAATACTTCTGAAATAAGTCATAATAAAATCATTAATTATACCGATAATATGAATTTTGATTATGCTTCAGACGGCATTGATCCTTGTTATATTATTCAAACCAATGCTAATAAAACTGTAGATTGGAATTTTACTAATATGCCAGATATTAATGTATTTTCTTATACGGTTGCTATTAAAAATTCTGGAAATACTGAAATAAGCATCACATTTCCTAAAGCGGAAAATGTTATTACCAAAATAAGTGCTAATAAAACTGCATTTTGCCGGTTTGAAAAATATCCAGCATCATTCATGGTATCTAATTTAAATCTTTTATCCAGAGTAGACATTGTTTAATGAATACTGAACAACCGATTATTCAAAGTCCCCTTAATAAGACAAGAGCAGATAAGTGGATATTTCTTTTTAATATGCCACAGCCCTTGATGCGCTTGAATAAGACAACTCTTAATATTTCAAAAGAATCCGTTAATAAAAATTCAGTTCAATTTGCCCTCAGCAAGATTAAAATTCCTGATATTACCATTAAAGCAATTTCACAACGATATGCTTCTGGAAATGTTTATGTTTCTTCTCATTCTAAAGAACCATTTCCTTTATTAACTTTCTCATTTGAGATTAACGGAGATTATACTAACTATATTACTCTTTATAATTGGCTAAATCTTATTCATGATGAGAAATTAGCAATTCCTGACCCAAATAATTTAATTTCTAAACAAGATTATTTTAGATTAGAATCATATTGGACAAACGTTAGTGCAATTGGCTTAGATGAGTATAATAAGCCAAAGATTCAATTCATCTTTTCGGAAGCCTTTCCAACTTCCTTAAATGGATTTTCTTATGACTATTCTCAAACAGGACCTATTGAATGTTCTTGTGCTTTTGCTTTTGCCCAAATGTATACAAAAATTCCTGACGATAAATTGATTATATGAAGCTATCCCAACATTTAAAATTTTCTAAATTTTTAATCGAATCTAAAAGTCCAGGCTCAATTTATCGAGTTATGGATATTGAAGAACTAGTTCATTTATTACGAGATAAAGAATGGGAATTAACAGATAATAAATTTGAAAATATAGATATTGACGATAATGTTATGGATGATTCTCAAGAAAATATTAAAAAGCTTCAGAGTTCTTTAGTTTATAAAAAAAATAAAGAATATCCTTATTCCAGGAGTTTTGCAAGATCTTTACGTCCTGGATTAATTCAAAATCATTTTGATCCAGATACTTCTGTTATCGTTGAATTTGATAAAGAGGCATTGTCTAATTTAAGAAATACTCAAATTACCGCTATTGATTACCAGCCTTATGGTCGTGCTCATAAAGGCAATGAAATGGAGGACAGGCTTTATTCTAAAAATAAATCTATTAAACTTCCTCCAAAATATAATATTTCTAATCTCATTAAAACAATTTACTTTAGTGAAGATTTAGCTTATGAGTTATCTGGAGATATTAAGATAATGAAAAATAAGCTTGGATTAAATGTAAAGATTATTCCTTGGATGGAAGATTATTCCAAATTAAATTTAGCTATGATGAAAAGGCTTTGATTTAATATCAGCTAAAAGTTTAAGAATATTAAATGTTGTTGTAATTCTATCTTCCATAACTTTGTATTTTGGAAGTATGTTATAGAAATTATTAAAATATTCCTTAATAATTTTCTTTTTAATTTTTGTCTTACCTTGAGAAGTCACTGTATGATATGGGCTTCCAATCACAGTAATCATTTTATTAATTTCATCTGCTTTTAGCCCTTTTAAGTTTTTACAGACACATTTAATTACATAAGATACAAGACAACCTTGTTTAATTGGTTCAACACCTAAATCAATAGGACGTTTTCTATCAATTATAATTGATCCTTTGGATGTTTTAAACTTCACAGGAATACAGTCAATATCATAAAAACTTAAAAGAAAACAATAGGTAAAATATATAATATACTTTACAAGATTATATCCATCAATATCTTCTTGTTTTATAATACTTGCAGCAATTCTATCAACACTGGAAAGTTTTAATTTCATAAAAAATAAAAATCAGTGAAAGCCTTCATTGACCTTCACTGATTTTAGTTTAAAGATTAACTGGATTTAAAAAGGTGCTTTACTTTCGTTTAGTTCCTTCAATCCATTTATAAGCGATAAAGACGATAAATCGAAGAATATTTTTAAACATGTTTAACTTTGTGTGTACAAATATTTAATAATTGCATTAGCTATAGCTACTCCGAGTTGTTCCATTTTATCTTCAGCTAATTTAAGGTCCTTAGGATTATCAATGAAAAATGGCTCGCTGATAACAGTTGGCGCAACTGTTCCTTTAAGAATTCCCCCACCTCGATCTTCACCGGATAATGGCTTAATACCTCTATTTGGAAGATTTAAAACTTTAATAATAGCTTCTTGAAGGTCGGTCGCAAGTTTCTTGCCTTTAGTTGAAGTATGCCAATAAAGAACTTCAGAGCCAGAAGCAGTACCATTATAGGCATTTGCATGAAGCTCAATAGCACAATCACTTTTATACATGTTTATAGCTTTAACGGAAGCAGAAACACCTTTCCCTCCTCCGTCAGTTAAGCGATTAACGACATGAACAGAAAGACTTTTTGTACTTTCAAGTTCCTTTTTAATAATATCTGCCAGCTTTTTATTATAGTCATATTCGGCAATATGACCATCCGATGCTACTGCGCCTTTATCTGCAGTAGAATGACCTATACTTATGACTACGGAATATCCCATGTTATCCTCTATGGGTTTATTTAAATTCAGCAGCCCTTCAATAGCTGTAAGAGTTTTATCTCCAATAATACCATCTGCGTTGACATTCAAAGCTTTTTGAATTCTTTTAATTCGTTCTTTTTGTTCCATACTAATAATAGTTACATTCATACAAAAAAGAAGTCTCAAGATTTTATTCTCAAGACTTCTTTTTTATCCATACAAATAAAAAATTCTTTATTCTTTTTCTTTTTTAGATTCTTCAGGAGTTAATTCTTTAACCGCTGTTACAGGATCTTTACGAATAATTTGGATAACTGCCAGTAAACTTACACCAATTAAACAAATTTGTTCAATTAGCGCAGGATCCCAAACATATCCTAGGTAGGATCCTAAAACTACTAAAGCAGACCAGGTAGAACTTTCACTTAAACGAGCCTTTAACCAAGCAATAAGTTTTACCCAAAGGGTAGGAT
>OMFO01000576.1_pt1 | contig 16033 bp, 18 predicted proteins | sample 1645611 | NCBI WGS metagenome assembly OMFO01 (sample SAMEA103958147, study PRJEB25191) | human gut metagenome | biome: human-associated habitat [ENVO:00009003]; feature: intestine environment [ENVO:2100002]; material: feces | place: Germany | collected 2013/2015
ATTTGATTATTAACAGGAGAAATATTAAGTTCTGAATATGTTGAAGAACTGTAATTTTCTATATCAAAGAATATTAATAGATTAATTTTTCTTATCGCAAGATAATCCTTTACATATTTAGCTTTGATGTACAATGATATTTTAGACAGTTTTGCTACAACTTCTTCTGAACCATTATTCATAACAACATAGTTCTTTTCTTCTTCTGAAATGTATTTTTCATGCAAATTATGATACAATCTAAATTCTTCGGATAATTCAATATAAGATGGCTGTGTACCATAACCATCTCTATAAAAAACAAAAGGTTCATATTTATTGTGTCCCAATCTATCATAGTTCACAATAGGCTTTTCATTTACATACCTTACAGAAACACCCGGCATTCCAGCCCCCCGCTGCAAATCCCAACAATAGTTCCCCAATACTTCTAAGACATTTTCATCAATTACCAACGCAGAATGTATTCCATAGTCACTAACTGTTATCCATCCATTTTCTATAAACTTTTTAGATATTCTATCTTTTATATCTTCGCATAAAACATAATCTCTTTCATCCATAAGCATACTATTTATATTTTTTTCAAAAATACAAAAAATACCATTCCCGAAGAAAGATAATCTCTTATTCCTCACCGTCTTTAATCAAGTGGCACAAATCAGGGTCATTCTTTATACGGGTGATTTCATCCTCTACAATCTGCCGGACTTCCTGCCGGATGCGGTCGTAATTGGCTTGTATTTCTTCCTGCATCCGGTCGTTGCCGTCCTTATCCGTAAAGTCAATTATTTGCGGCAGTTTCACATAACGGGCAGTTTCACGTTTCACTTTTTCATTATCCACCACGATTTCACAATGGAAAATCTTTTGCTCGATACGTTCATCGAAATTATCCGCCACTGCACCCACGAACATTCCCTGTGTCAAATTGGCTATTTTACTGGCTGGTATCAAGCTGTCCATCTGTGTGCTGATGGACGTTGATTTCTCCCGCTGGTTAATAGTCATGCTCTGCCGTTTTTGTAGCACCTTTCCAAAACGTTCACTAAGTATTTTCGCCGTTTCGCCTACTGTCTGACCGCTGAAAACGTTACCGACTGTATTTTGGATTACCCGGCTTTCCTTGTCGCCGTAGTCCCTTGTTAATTGGCTATAATCCTGAAAGCCCAAAAGTACAGCAACCTTGTTCGACCTTGCGGTGGCTATCAGGTTGTCCAATCCCCGAAAATAGATGGTTGGCAACTCGTCTATGATTATGGAACTTTTAAGCTGTCCTTTCTTGTTTATCAGCTTCACAATACGGCTATTGTACAATCCCAAAGCGGCGGAATAGATATTCTGACGGTCGGGGTTGTTACCTACTACCAGTACTTTGGGTTCTGCCGGATTGTTTATATCCAGCGAAAAATCATCACCTGTCATTACCCAATACAGTGCCGGACTTATCATACGGGAAAGCGGAATTTTCGCCGATGCAATTTGCCCCTGTAACTGCTCTTGTGCGTCTGATTCCCAAGCATCTACGAACGGGCTTAAATAGTTTTCCAGTTCGGGATAACTGCGCAGGATAGTAAAAATATCGGCATATTTCTTGTTCAGAAACTCAATTGCGTGCGGGAATGTACAATATTTCCCGTTCTTGTAAATACGCAAATACCATATAATAGCTGCCAGCAGGATGATGGGACTTTCTACAAAAAAGTCGCCCTGTTTGGCAATCCAACTTCTATTCAAATTTAACATGATAGTATAACTGGCTTCGTAAGCATCCGCAATATCCGACATGAAAGCCGCATTTATCGGGTTACATCGGTGGCTTTTCCGTGGGTCGTCAAAATTGATAATATAAAATTTCGGCTTCACCTTATACCCGCCCAAATGATTAATCAGGTGATTATAAGCAATTTCCGATAAATCGGGAAATTTGTAGTCATACAGATACATGGCAAATCCCTTTTCAATTTGTTGTTTAATAAATTGATTTACAACTGCATAGGATTTTCCGCTTCCCGGAGTTCCAAGCACGATGCACGCACGAAAAACATTTACAACATTAATAAAACCGTTATTCCATTTCTTTTTATAATAGAAACGTGTCGGTAGGTTTACCGAATATTCGTTGGTTATCAATCTTGTTTCCTGCATAAAACTTTCATTCTCAGTATTGAAAACATCTTCCATCAGGTTGCTTTTGAGCAAACGGGACATCCATATTCCTGCAACCAATAAACAAAGGAAACCTGCTGCAAGCGTGGTGATATAAAAAGCTGTGTTTGCCACTGGTGGCAGTGGCAGGTCAAGCAACCACCAGTTCAGGAAGAACAGGATAAAACCGACCGAAAGAAAACAATAAATCTTCGTCCACGTTATTTTTTCCTCTTTCACTCCCTTTGTACCGATGCAGGAAAGGGCAAGGAACACCACTGCAAAAAGTTTCGTCCAAAGGATGGTAGAGAATAACCCGGTTGTCCGCTGGAAGTTCAGCAGGATTTTATCGACCACACCGATGGTGATACCCCAGTCTTTCAGGCTGGAATAACAAAACCAGTAAACATTTATCACGGTAAACAGAATACTGATGGCACACATAAAGTCCATCACACGGGCAAGTCCCCGCAAATCATCTTCTTGTTGCATAATTATAATTTTTAGGATTAGTAAATTCGTCTGTTGCGTTTCTTTTTCTTCTTTCTCTTTTGTCTGATGGTATCTTGCGGCTCGTCCCCACCGGATGCTCCGCCCAATAGCCCCCCTATACCGACAGAGGAAAAACCGGGTGTCGGTTGCTCTTTCGGGGTAAACGGTTGCCGTTCCTGCGGCAAGGCAAGTTCCGGCTTTTGCGAAGGGGTATCGGCAGAATACGTTTCATTAAACACGTTCGCCGAAAATTCCTTACCCAAGCGTGAACCGTTCAGCACTACCCGGTTATCATGGTCTATGAACGTAACGCCGTAAATACGCCCGCTGTCATTCTGACGAAATAGAACGTCTATACCTTTCTGCTTTAGCTGCCGTTCCAGTTCCTTACGGTTATCGGCAGTTTTCATCACGGCTGCGACCGTGCGGCGGGTACGCTCTTTCAGGTTCTTGTCCTTTATCACTTCACCGGATTTCTGCATACGCCTTTCCAGTGCTTCATAACCCACCGATTTACCGATGCGGGATGCTTTCACCGGGTGACCGACCTTTTCGCCCTTGTCATTCATGGCGGAATAAACAATGCCCTGATAAGGCTTTCCGCTTATCTCCCCTTTGACTTCTTCGGCATAAACATTATAGCAGGCAAGCAGGGCTTTATATTCCCCGAACGACTGGAAACGGTAGCCGTAACCAGCACCTTTCACGGCGTTACCGATTTGGTGCTTCACGTCCCCAGCTGCATAATCCACCTTTTTAAGTTCGGGGCGTTCGGTTCGCTCTTTTCGCTCTGCCGGATGCAGGTCGTATTTCTTTTCCAGTTCACGGGTGATTTGTTTGCTGCGCCGATGCTCGAATTTGTCATTCAGCGGTTTGCCGTTCTCGTCCACCCGTAAACCTACGATGTGTATATGGTGGCGGTCGATGTCTTCATGTTTATACACCAAATAAGGCTGATTGCCGTAACCCAATTTCTGCATATACTCTTGTGCAATGTCTGCAAGTTGCTGGTCGGAAAGCACATCTTCCGGGTGCGGGTTGATAGAGATATGAACGATTGGTTTCTTGGTGGAAAGCTGAACGGGCATCTGCATTTCAAAGCTGCGCAGACACTCGCCGATACTGAAATTTCCATCTTCGTTTAGTAATATACGATTGGGAAAAAGCACTTTGGCATCCTCGTTATCCACCTTGTTTTGGTTGTATGCAAGTGCGCCGAACATGGAACTGCCCGTGCTTATTTTGGCAACCATAGTTCTTTGCACTCGTTGGTAAGTTCAATCACTTGGCGGTTCAACACTGCCAGTTCGGTAGTCGCTTTCTCCAATTTATAGAGAAAAGCCAGTGCCTTTTTCTCGGAAAAATTGCTGTGCAATGCCTTTACCACTTGGTTGTAATTGACAGCCACCGCCCGGAACTGGGCGTAAAATTCAGTCAGCCGGGCGCAATATTCGACTGCCGACTTGTCCACTTTCACCACCCTGAACGGTTCGCCGAAAAGACGGGCGGCAATAAAACGGGACTTACTCGTCACGCCGGACTGTTCCCACTGGGAGAGAAACCGGGCATTCTCCCGGTCGTTCAGGTACAACACATGGCGATGCTTCGCCGGGTCATCAAGGGTGGGACGACCGCCCTTGTTTTGCTTCTTTGTTTCCATACTTCTTTCTTAAAAAATTACGACTTCGGAGTAATTTTTATCCCCGTCAGGGGCAAGGCGTTTTGAGGCACGAAAAACGGTTTCGTGTGCCACGAAACACACCTTGCTATTTTCTCTGCGAAAATCAAAATCCGTCACGGACGGATTGGGGTTAGCGTACAACGGTAAACCCTGCGGCACACACGCCCGTTTTCATTTGCCCGCCCTTTCCGGTTCGTTACTCCACTGCAAAGTAACGGTGATTTAAAATGCTGTAAAATAGCTAATTGGTGGACAAATGGGGACAGATGGGGACATCTGCGGACACTTCTCGAAACGGGCGTTTTTTCTTCTTTTATTTGCAGCAGATTTCAAGATTGAAAGCTGGGTTGAAAGACAAAAATCCGCCTTTGAAGCCGGATTGGAAAAAAGGTTGGAAGCAAGATTTCAAGACAGCAGGATAGCAGGATTTCAAGGAAGAATGAAAGCAAGAAAACAAGATGGAAAGAAAACAATCTTTCCAGATGGCTGCAAAGCAAGATGGCTGGACAGATGGAAAGAAAGCGTGGATGCAAGATAGAAAGCTGCCTATCAGGAAAGGAAGAATGAAAACAATATAACAATCAATCATTAATAAGTGAAAGCATTATGGAAAACGAGAAAACACCCCTTTATGTCGCCTTTTCCACCCAAAAGGGCGGAGTAGGCAAAACCACTTTTACCGTGCTGGCTGCAAGTTACCTGTATTACCTGAAAGGGTATGATGTGGTGGTCGTGGATTGCGATTACCCGCAACACTCCATTGCCGGGATGCGCAAACGAGACGCTGAAATGGTGGGCGAAGATGAAGATTACAAGCGTATGGCGTATGAACAGTTTACCCGGCTGGGGAAGAAAGCCTATCCCGTGCTATGCAGTTCACCCGAAAAAGCGATAGCCACGGCAGACGAATATATAACCGCTGCCGTAAACATGCCGGATATTGTCTTTTTCGACCTGCCCGGAACGGTAAACAGCGAGGGTGTAATAAACTCCCTGTCCGGTATGGACTATATTTTCACCCCCATAGCCGCCGACAAAGTAGTGCTGGAAAGCAGCCTGTCGTTTGCGGTGGCTATCAACAAGCTACTGGTACGGAACGAAGCCTGCCGCCTTGCCGGGCTATACCTTTTTTGGAACATGGTGGACGGCAGAGAAAAGACAGACTTGTACACCGTGTATGACAATACTATCTGGGAATTAGAACTGCCCCTGATGAAAACTTTTATCCCCGATACAAAAAGGTACAAAAAAGAACTGGTGACGGATAAAAAAGCAGTGTTCCGTTCCACGCTCTTTCCTGCCAGCCGGATGCTGGTAAGGGGCAGCAACTTGGAAGAGCTGGTAACAGAAATAGCATATTACATCAAATTGAAATGATATGGTAAAACAGAACAGCGGAAAACCGCAAATAGACGAAAATTTCATGAAAGAGATTATCTCGCAAGGCATACCCGCTAAACGGGATAACCAGCCGGATGCAACGCCAAAGGAAGATGCACCGGAATTAGAGAAAGAGACACGGCAGGCAGAAGCCATACAAGTGACAGAACAGCCGCAAACGGAAAAACCAGTCCCCCGTAAGCGGAAAAGCGGAACAGGTGACTACCGGGAAACCTATTTCCAAAAAGTGGAATTGTCCGACCGACAGCCCTTGTACGTCAGTCGCACCACGCATGAAAAGCTGATGCGTATTGTGACGGTTATCGGCGGGCGCAAAGCGACTGCCAGCAGCTATGTGGAAAACATTCTGCTACGTCATTTCGAGCAATTTCAGGATGAAATAAACACACTGTACGAAAGTCATTTCCACAAACCTTTTTAGCGTATGGTCTTATACTGCATTATCATCGGACTGGCGGTTTATTACCTTGCCCTGTGGGGATGGTATCGCCGTGTGGCTGTAAACAACCGGACAGTTTCCCAGCCGGAAAGGAAAAAGCGGGAAAATACCGCTTCGTTGGTGGGTGAAAGCCGCTTCCGTAGTGGACTAATGAGGACAAACGGGGACATCTTGGGACACTTCCCGCAAGCGGTTGAAAATGATACTACATTTGCGCCCGATGCTGGCGGAGAGGACGAAGAAACCGACTTTGAAATGACCTTTGAAGCAGCGGAAGAACCGGACTATGAGGACGAGGAAATCGCCGGGTACATGGCAGACGATGAAACGGGACAGGCTACGGGTGTAGAGTTTGAAAAACTGGTCGAAGCTGTACGCACGGTAAATACTCCGAAGCCTGCCGAAGCGGACAAACAGCAAGCAGCCGAAACACTCGGACAAATAACCGGAACAAACCTTTACGATGCGGTGGTGACAAACATCAACGGCGAATTGGAAAAGGTAGCGGAACTTCTGAAACGGAACGAAGCGGCGGCAATACCGACCACCGACACGCAGACAGCCGGGACAAACGAAGAATACCGGAAGTTCGATATGAACGAGTTTTTATAACCTCTAAATGTACAACAACAGCATGAAAGAACGGGATTATGGTTGATTGACAGCCAACAGCAAAAAAACGGGATTTATCCCGACCACTAAAATTCTTATTTATTCATCTTGCCGGGCATGGCGGACTATCCACCCGCCAGCCCGGTGCTTAAAAACAAAATTAAAATGAAAAAGAAAATCTTTCTTTCGGCGGCTCTCCTTGCCGCTGTTATGGGTGCGTATGCGCAAGGAAACGGACAAGCGGGCATAACAGAAGCTACCAATATGATAACCAGCTACTTTGACCCCGGAACAAAGTTGGTGTATGCCGTAGGTGCGGTTTGTGGGTTGATAGGTGGCGTAAAAGTATATAACAAATTTTCATCCGGCGACCCCGATACCAGCAAGGTCGCCGCAAGCTGGTTTGGGGCTTGTATATTCCTTATCGTGGCAGCCACTATCCTACGTTCTTTCTTCTTATAAAAGAATGTATTATGTCTGAATATCCAGTAAACCGGGGTATCGGAAAACCTGTGGAGTTTAAAGGGTTGAAAAGCCAGTACCTTTTCATCTTTGCGGGCGGCTTGCTTGCCGTGTTCGTAGTGTTCATTATCCTGTTCATGGTAGGTGTAAACCAGTGGGTGTGCATCGGGTTTGGCGTTACTGCCACCCTGCTGCTCGTATGGCAGACTTTCCGGTTAAATGAACGCTACGGCACGCACGGGCTGATGAAAATTGCAGCCCGCAAACGGCATCCCCGCTTTATCATCAACCGCAGGACTATTCCCCGATTATTTACCTATAAAAGCAAGAAAGAATGAGAAATACATTAAAGGCTACCACATTGGAACGGAAGTTTCCGCTTTTGGCGGTGGAAAACGGCTGCATCGTGTCCAAAGATGCGGATATTACGGTCGCTTTCTCGGTAGAACTGCCGGAACTGTTCACCGTCGCCAGTGCGGAATATGAAGCGATACATTCGGCTTGGTACAAGGCTATCAAGGTACTGCCGGATTTCTCCATCATCCACAAACAGGATTTTTTCATCAAGGAGAACTACCAGCCGGATATACAAAAGGACGAACTTAGTTTTTTAAGCCGTTCGTTTGAACGTCATTTTAATGAACGCCCGTTCCTGAACCATTACTGTTACCTGTTTCTGACAAAGACGACAAAGGAGAAAAGCCGCCGACAAAGCGACTTTTCCACCCTTTGCCGGGGTAGGATTATACCTAAAGAGATAGAAGATAAGGAAACAGTAAATAAGTTCCTCGAAGCGGTCGGGCAGTTTGAAAAGATTATGAACGACAGCGGATTTATCACCCTTACACGGCTGGAAACGCCGGAAATTACCGGACAGAACGGGAAAGCGGGAATTATTGAAAAATATTTCTCGCTTTCACAAACGGACACCACCACCCTGAAAGATATGCAGCTTAACCCGGAAGATATGCGTATCGGGGATGATATACTATGCCTGCATACCCTTTCGGACGTGGAAGATTTGCCGGGAAAGGTCGGCACGGACAGCCGTTATGAAAAACTGTCCACCGACCGTTCGGACTGCCGCCTGTCATTTGCCGCACCCGTTGGCGTGTTGCTCTCCTGCAATCACGTGTACAACCAGTTTATTTTTTTGGACGACCACGCCGAAAGCCTGAAAAACTTCGAGCAGACCGCAAGGAATATGCACTCGCTTTCCCGCTACTCCCGTACCAATCAGGTGAATAAGCAGTGGATAGAAGAATACCTGAACGAAGCACATAGCAAAGGGCTAATCTCTGTGCGCTGCCACTGCAACGTTATGGCATGGTCGGACGACCGGGACGAACTAAAACGTATCAGGAACGATGTAGGCAGTCAGTTGGCACTGATGGAATGTAAACCACGCCACAATACCACCGACACACCGACATTGTTTTGGGCGGGAATACCCGGAAACGAAGCGGACTTCCCGGCAGAAGAAAGTTTCTACACCTTTTTGGGGCAGGCTCTATGTTTCTTTACCGAAGAAACAAATTACAAAAGTTCATTGTCGCCGTTCGGCATCAAGATGGTGGACAGGGTAAGCGGAAAGCCGCTGCACATCGACATTTCAGACCTGCCCATGAAAAAAGGTATTACGACCAATCGCAACAAATTTATTTTGGGGCCGAGTGGTAGCGGCAAAAGTTTCTTCACCAATCACATGGTAAGGCAATATTACGAGCAAGGGGCGCACGTGCTTTTGGTGGACACGGGTAACAGTTATTTGGGGTTGTGCCAGTTGATACACAACCGCACACACGGGGAAGATGGGGTTTACTTTACCTATACCAACGAAAACCCGATAGCCTTTAACCCGTTTTACGTGGAAGATGGCATTTTCGACATCGAGAAAAAGGAAAGCATCAAGACGTTGATACTTACCCTGTGGAAAAGGGACGATGAAGCACCGACACGTTCGGAAGAAGTCGCCCTGTCCAATGCTGTAAGTGCCTATATCGAACGGATTACCAGCGACCGGGCGGTTAAGCCCTGTTTTAATACCTTTTATGAGTATGTACGGGACGACTACCGCCAAAAGCTGGCAGAAAAGAACGTCCGGGAAAAGGACTTCGATATAGACGGTTTCCTGAATGTCCTCGAACCCTACTACCGGGGTGGTGAATATGATTACCTGCTGAACTCCGACAAAGAATTGGATTTGCTGCACAAACGCTTTATAGTCTTTGAGTTGGACAATATCAAAGACCACAAAATCTTATTCCCGATTACAACCATTATCATTATGGAAGCATTCATCAACAAGATGCGCAGGTTAAAAGGCATCCGAAAGTTGATACTAATTGAGGAAGCGTGGAAAGCGATTGCAAGCGCAAATATGGCGGATTATATAAAATATTTATACAAAACAGTCCGCAAATATTTCGGGGAAGCTATTGTAGTCACCCAAGAGGTCGAAGATATAATTTCTTCGCCTGTTGTCAAGGAAAGTATCATTAACAACAGCGATTGCAAAATCTTGTTAGACCAGCGCAAATATCTGAATAAGTTCGACAGCATCCAAAACCTGCTGGGACTGACGGATAAGGAACGTGCGCAAATACTTTCCATCAACATGGCAAACCATCCCGGACGAAAGTACAAGGAAGTTTTCTTTTCGCTGGGCGGTACGCAGTCGGCAGTGTACGCAACAGAAGTTAGTTTGGAAGAATACTACACGTACACAACGGAAGAAAGCGAAAAAATGGAACTGTTCGCCCTCGCCGACAAGCTGGGCGGAAGTCTCGAACTGGCTATAAAACGCCTTGCTGAAAGTAAAAGAAACCCCGATAAAACAACCACTTAAAAACAATAAGATGAAACAGTTCAAAAGATTGTTTCCGGTATTGTTGTGTGCCTGCCTGCTGTCTATGACAGCCTGCAAGGATAACACGCAAAAAGAACTGGAACGGATGCAGGGCAAATGGGTAAGCAAAAACGGGAATACCGTTTTTTCCCTGTGGAATGATAACGGGCAATATAAGGTTGCCCGCACGGTAAAAGTCAGGGGCAAGGAACTAACAAACACCCACACTGTCCGGCAAACGGACGGATGCCTGTACATCGACACGGGCTTTGCCGTGGTGCTGACCTATGACGGCAAAAATGACCGGATTACCCTTTCACCCGGTGGAGAATACCAAAGAAGTGACAAATCATTAAAACAGTAAATGTATGAAAACAAAATTATTTATCCTGATGGCGGTGTGCCTGTCCTGCTTCGGCAGGGCTTCCGCCCAGTGGGTCGTTACCGACCCGTCCAATTTGGCGCAAGGTATCATCAATACCGCCAAACAGATAGTACAAACGTCCACTACGGCAAACAATGTAATGAGTAATTTCAAGGAAACGCAGAAGATTTTCCAGCAGGGAAAAGAATACTACGATGCCCTGAAAAAAGTACACGATATTGTCAAGGGCGGAAAGAAAGTACAGAAAAGCATCCTGATGGTAGCGGAAATATCGGAAATCTATGTCACCAACTTTCAGAAAATGATGTCCGATAAAAATTATACGCCGCAGGAACTTACCGCTATATCTTTCGGATATGCCGAATTACTGGAAGAAAGTGCGGACGTATTGCAGGATTTAAAAAACGTGGTAAACATCAGCGGTATGTCAATGACCGATGCCGAACGGCTCGCCCTGATTGACCGGGCATATACCAGCCTGCTGAATTACCGCAATCTTGTGAACTACTATACCCGCAAAAATATTTCCGTTTCCTACCTGCGGGCTAAAAAGAAGAACGATACAGACCGGGTAATGGCTCTTTACGGCTCGGCTGATGAACGCTATTGGTAACATGAAGATAAAGAAATGCCTATGTTATTAGCAGCTATCGAATTTGACAACCTGCACCAGATTTTAAGGGTGTTATATGACGAAATGATGCCTTTATGCAGTAACATGACCGGGGTAGCGAAAGGTATTGCCGGATTAGGGGCTTTGTTCTACGTGGCGGCAAAAGTGTGGCAGTCACTCGCACGTGCCGAACCCATAGACGTGTACCCGCTTCTACGCCCCTTTGCCATCGGTCTGTGTATCATGTTCTTTCCCACGTTCGTGCTGGGGACTATCAACACTGTGCTTTCCCCGGTTGTGCGGGGCTGTAACAACCTGCTCCAAACGCAGACATTCGATATGAACGAGTACCGACAACAGAAAGACAAGCTGGAATATGAAGCCCTGATGCGAAACCCGGAAACGGCGTACCTCGCTTCGGATGAAGAATTTGACCAACAGTTGGAAGAACTGGGATGGTCGCCCTCCGACATGATTACCATGACGGGAATGTACATGGACAGGGCGGCGTACAATATCAAAAAATCTGTCCGGGACTGGTTCAGGGAATTGCTGGAACTGATGTTTCAGGCGGCGGCTTTGATTATCGACACGCTGCGCACATTCTTTTTAATCGTGTTGTCTATACTGGGTCCGCTGGCGTTTGCGATTTCCGTCTATGACGGTTTCCAAAGCACGCTGACCCAATGGATAACACGTTATATCTCGATATACTTGTGGTTGCCCGTGGCAGACTTGTTCAGCAGTGTGCTGGCACGCATACAAACACTGATGCTACAAAGGGACATTGAGGAACTTTCAGACCCGAATTTCATACCGGACGGCAGCAATTCAGTATATATCATCTTTATGATTATTGGTATTGTGGGCTACTTTACTATCCCTACCGTGGCGGGCTGGATTGTATCGGCTGGCGGAACAAGCGGTTACAGCCGGAACGTAACCAAAGCAGGCGTACTCGCTGGTGCGGCGGCTGGTGCAGCTACCGGAAAGATTGCCGGAAAACTGCTGATATAAAAATAACTATCATCATTAAAACAATAAAAGAATGGAATTTAAAAGTTTAACGAACATCGAAACGAGTTTCCGGCAAATCAGGCTTTTTGCGTTGGTATTTATATGCCTGTGCGCCCTGATAACAGGCTTTGCCGTGTGGAACTCGTACAGCTTCGCCGAAGCGCAACGGCAGAAAATATACGTCTTGGACAACGGTAAAAGCCTGATGCTGGCACTTTCGCAGGATATGGCGCAAAACAGACCCGTGGAAGCCAAATCACACGTGAAGCGTTTTCACGAACTGTTCTTCACGTTGTCCCCCGATAAGGATGCCATCGAAAGCAATATCAAACGCTCGCTTTTCCTTGCCGATAAGAGTGCCTTTAATTATTACAAAGACTTGGCGGAAAAAGGGTACTATAACCGGGTGATTAGCGGGAATATCAACCAAACGGTAGAAATTGACAGCATAAAATGCGACTTCAACCAGTACCCCTACCGGGTCAATACCTATGCCCGGCAAATGATTATCAGGGAAAGCAGCCTGACGGTGCGAAGCCTTGTCACTTCGTGCCGGTTATTGAACGCTACCCGCAGCGACAATAACCCGCACGGCTTTATCATGGAAGCGTTCACTATCACGGAAAACAAGGATTTGCAAACACTTAAACGATAAAAGTATGAAAGTGAAAAAGAATTGCATCGAAAAGGTGCAGGATTGGGTGGACGACAAATTGCGCCGAATGTGCGGGCGTATCACGCCGGGAAAAAGGCTGGCAGTTATACTTCTGATGTTCGTGTTTTTCGGTGGTATGTCCATCTATATAACCGTGTCCTCTATCTACAATATTGGAAAGCGGGACGGGCAGCGGTTACAAATCGAACATATCAGGCAGTTGCCTTTGCAGCAGGCAAACGACAGTATCAACCCTTTAAATTATCCGAATAATGGAAGAAGTACAGAAAAATGAAACGGGAGTAGCCGTACCGGAAACGGACGGCAGACCCCAAAAAGAAGAAAAGCCCAAACGGGAACTTACCCCGCAACAAGCGCAACAACGAAAGAAAATGATTGTCTTTCCCCTGATGTTCCTTGCCTTTGCTGGCTGTATGTACCTGATTTTTGCGCCGTCCTCGAATGACGGAACACAACGGGAAGAAGTGGGCGGTTTTAATGCCGATATTCCCCTGCCGACAGAGGACGAAATAATAGCCGACAAGCAGAAAGCCTACGAAGCCGCACAACTGGAACGTAAGCAGCAGGAGAAAATGAAAACCTTGCAGGATTTCGGTTTCACGCTGGGTGAACAGCAGCAAGCGGCGGAATTGGAACTGATACCGGAAAGCGAAGAAGAAAAACCGCAAAACTCCGGCGGTTCTGCCTACCGGGGTAGTGTTTCATCCGTCAGGGCTTCCGCCGATGCCTACCGGAATATCAACCAGCAGTTAAGTACATTCTACGAAACGCCTAAAGAAGATAAGGAAAAAGAGGAACTAAAACGGCAGGTAGAGGAACTGACGGCACAACTGGAAGATAAAGAAAAGGCTTCCATCGGGGTGGACGACCAAATGGCAATATTAGAAAAATCGTATGAACTGGCGGCAAAATACAACCTGAACGGGGAACAAAACGGGCAGGTGGCGCAGGTTACACCAGCCGGAACAATCACCCAAAAGCCACAGGCTTACCCGGTACAGGCAGTACGGGAAAACACCGTTTCCGGATTGCAGCAGCCGATGAATGATGCTGACTTTATCCGGGCGTACAGCCAAAACCGGAACTACGGTTTCAATACGGCAGTCGGCACGGGTTACGCAATGGGAAAAAACACGATAGCTGCCTGCATCCACCAAGACCAAACCCTAACAGACGGGCAAACGGTCAAACTGCGGTTGCTTGAACCCCTGCAAGCCGGAAACGTACTGGTAGCCAAAAACACGGTCGTATCGGGGACGGTAAAAGTACAGGGCGAAAGGCTGGACGTGCTGGTGTCCTCGATAGAGTATGCCGGAAACATTATTCCGGTAGAACTTGCCGTGTTTGACACGGACGGGCAAAAAGGCTTATCCGTTCCGTCCTCAATGGAACAGGAAGCCTTTAACGAGGCTATGGCAAACATAGGCAGCGGACTGGGAACAAGTATTTCTTTCGCCCGTAGTGCCGGGCAGCAAGTAGCAATGGATGTAACAAGGGGGTTACTACAAGGCACGTCCGGCTATCTTGCGAAAAAGTTCAGAACTGTAAAAGTAAAGCTGAAAGCAGGCTATAAAGTCATGCTGTATGCCAAACAACAATAATTATTTAACCACAAAATCTTAGCCAATGAGAGCAGAGCCAAACTTGTTTGGGCTATGCCGAATGCAGCAAGATTTATGTAAAAATTCCAATTAGAAATGAAAAAGATTTTTGTAATGTTCGCCCTTTTGCTGGGCGTAGTAGCTGTAAAAGCACAAACTACCGACACGGTGCAATATGTAGCAGGCAACAACTTGTATCAGGGGATAACCCGAAAATTACCTTATCGCCAAATGGTAACGCCCTACGGCGTGAAAGTTACATTCGCCAAAACGGTACATATCATTTTTCCGTCTGCCGTGCGTTACGTGGATTTGGGAAGCAACCATATCATAGCCGGAAAAGCGGACGGGGCAGAAAATGTTATCCGGGTGAAAGCCACGACAGAGGGCTTTCCGGGTGAAACCAATTTCAGCGTGATTTGTGAAGATGGCAGTTTTTATTCCTTTAATGCGAAATATGCCCGTGAACCGGAATTGCTGAACATTGAAATGAAAGACTTCTTGGAAAATGAAGATACGTCCGATTTCTCGCATACCCGCATGAACATCTATTTCCGGGAATTGGGGAACGAAAGCCCGCTGCTGGTAAAACTGATAATGCAGAGTATCTACAAGAATAACGACCGCAAGATACGGCATTTAGGCAGCAAACGTTTCGGCATCCAGTTTTTAATCAAGGGAATTTATACCTACAACGGAATGTTGTATGTGCATACTCAAACGAAGAACAGTTCAAACGTGCCGTTTGACACGGATTTTATCAAGTTTAAAATCGTGGATAAAAAAGTTCCTAAAAGAACGGCTATTCAGGAAACAGTACTGGATGCGGTACGCAGCTATAACGAAGTAATAGAAATTGCCGGGAAAAGCGTTGTTCGCACCGTGTACGCCCTGCCGAAATTCACTATACCAGACGACAAATTGCTACTGGTGGAACTCTACGAGAAAAACGGCGGACGGCATCAGGTTATCCGGATGGAGAACGCCGACATCGTGAACGCCGAAGTGATTAACGAACTTAAAATCAAATAAGGATGAAATGGTCTTTAATCATTATGACCCTTTTTGCGCTGTGCCTGACTTTTAACCAGGCACACGCACAAAGGTATCTGCCGGGAATGAAAGCCTTGCAGATTACGGCAGGAATGGCGGACGGCGTACACTGGAACGATAACACGGATTTTGCTTACCACATCGGGGCGGCATACAGTGTTTACACCAAAAACGCAAACCGCTGGGTACTCGGCGGGGAATACCTCGAAAAGCGGTATAACTACAAAGACATAAAAATACCCGTACAGCAGTTTACCGCAGAGGGCGGCTATTACCTGAACTTCCTTTCAGACAGGCGGAAAACTTTTTTCCTTTCGCTGGGATTGTCAGCACTCGCCGGGTACGAAACGAGCAACCGGGACAAAAAGCTATTGCCGGATGGTTCTACATTGCTGGACAAGGATTGTTTTGTGTACGGTGGGGCTTTAACGCTGGAACTGGAAGCCTACCTGACTGACCGGGTGGTGCTTCTCCTGAATGCAAGGGAACGAGCGTTGTTCGGCTCGGACATCGGCAAATTTCACACGCAGGTAGGCGTAGGAGTAAAATTTATCATCAACTAACCGCTATATAATTATGAAGAATGTAATATATAAAATCATTAT
>OMFO01000611.1_pt1 | contig 14572 bp, 12 predicted proteins | sample 1645611 | NCBI WGS metagenome assembly OMFO01 (sample SAMEA103958147, study PRJEB25191) | human gut metagenome | biome: human-associated habitat [ENVO:00009003]; feature: intestine environment [ENVO:2100002]; material: feces | place: Germany | collected 2013/2015
AGAGTGCGGAGGATGGACTTGCCGATACGGTGAAGCCCCGGCTGGAGGCGGCAGGAGCGAACTGTGAAAATATTTCCGTCATTGACGAGAGCATAAAATCACTTTCCATGATAGATGAACGTCTGGAAGAAGCGGTCATAAGGACAAAGGCGAAGCTGCTGATTTTAGACCCGATACAGGCGTATCTTGGCGGCGGTATGGATATGAACCGGGCAAATGAAGCAAGGGATATGACAAAGAAGCTGGCGGCTCTGGCGGAGAAATATCAATGTGCCATTGTACTTGTAGGGCACATGAACAAAGCGGCTGGAAATAAGGCGGCATATCGGGGCATGGGTTCCATTGATTTCTTTGCGGTGGCAAGGAGTGTCCTGCTGGTCGGCAGAGTAGAGGGCGAAGCGAATATAAGGGCAGTAGTCCAGATAAAAAACAATCTGGCGGTGTTTGGACACTCAAAAGCATTTGAGTTGTCGGAGGACGGTTTTCACTGGCTCGGAGATTATGAGATTACCGCTGATGAAGTGCTGGGCGGTATCGCTCCGAAAGCGAATAAGCTGGAACAGGCGAAGCACCTACTCCGGGAGGTAGCGGAAACAAACAATGCCATGCAGAGCAATGAGATTTTCAATCTAGCGGAGGAACAGGGTATATCCAGAAGGACACTTGAAAATGCAAAAAAGGAATTGGGTATCAGAGCAAAGCGGATAAACAATTCATGGTATTGGGAACTGGACAAAATCAAGCAGGAATAAGGCAACAGCGCAACAATGCAGAGTATATAGAATTTGCGGGCTTGATATCTGCAAGATTGCAAAAGATATAGACCTTGCGTTGTTGCGGTCTTGAAAAGGAGGGCGAATATGATACGACAGCCGGAATGGGGAACAAGAAACGTGAACAAATATTTTTACGAAAGCGAAGCCCGGAGGATTGCCGCACTCAATGAGATATTCGGAGACATAGAATTGACTGCGGCAGAAATGCGGACGCTGGTATGGCTGTGCGGGTGGGAAGAATGTACGGTAAAAAACGTACTTTCGGCTATCCGAAAAGCTATGGCGGCGGAAGCAAAGCGGCGGGAACAGCCGCCCCGTCCGTAGGACGGAAAAGCCCTCGGCGGAGCGCAAAGGCAGCTTTTGATAGAGCGGAGCCTGTCAAAAGTGCTTTTGCGTTACTCTTGACAAGAGTAACAGAACCCCGGCTGCGGCCGGAATGTGAAAGGAAGTGAGATTTTATAAAGAGAACGATCAGCGCCGAGGTCGGCAAAGGCTCTGTCAATCATAACAGCCGCAAATTTCGGGCGGAGAATGTGGATGGAAGCCGTACGCACCTGAACATCGACTATTGCAACGAGCGCATCCAGACCGTATACCACCAGCTTTTTGATGAAGCTCTGAAACGCTACAATGAGAAACAGGCCCGTGCAGACAGGCGCATTCCAAACTACTATGAAAAAATCCGTTCCGGCAATCAGGAGAAGCCCTTCCACGAAATCATCCTGCAAATCGGAAATAAAGAAAATATGAGCGCCACCGGCGAGTATGCGGAGCTGGCACGAACTGTGCTGGATGAATACTATCGAGGCTTTCAGGAGCGCAATCCCAACCTCCGGGTATTCTCGGCACACCTGCATATGGACGAGGCCACGCCCCATCTGCACATCGACTTTGTGCCCTTTACCACCGGCAGCAAGCGAGGGCTTGATACCCGTGTATCGCTGAAACAGGCGCTGGCGGCGCAGGGCTTCAAGGGCGGCACTCGTGGTGCAACGGAATGGGCACAGTGGGTACAGTCCGAAAAGGAGCAGCTTGCCGCCGTGATGGAGCGGTATGACATTCAGTGGGAGCAGAAAGGGACGCACGACAAGCATCTCTCTGTTCTGGATTACAAGAAGCAGGAACGGGAGAAAGAGATTGCGGCACTGGACACCACACTGGCCGAAAAGCAGGACGAGCTGGAAACTGTACAGAATCGGATCGACAACTTCGATCAGGGGGCACATTCCATTGAGCGGTTGGAGCAGCGAATTGAGTCGGATGCAGAGTTTCAGCTCCCCGAGCCGCCTGCCCTAATGACCGCCAAGACCTATAAACAGCGGTTTGTGGATCCGCTGATTAGGCGGCTGAAAGAAATCATCCGGGAGATGTTCTGTCGCTATTACAAGGCGCTGGACAGCTATCACCGGCTGAACACCACCAACGGTCGGCTCTATCGGGAGAACGAGCATCTGACCGCCGCCAATGACCGGCTCAAGGGAGAAAATGAAGTTCTGCGCTCCGAACTGAAAGATTTCCGCTTTCTGCGAAAGGTTCTTGGCAGCCGACAGATCGATAATCTGATTGCACAGGCAAAAGATATGGAGCAGCAGCGAAAGCAAACCCAGCGCACAAGGCGCAGAAATACAAATTATGAAAGGTAGAAACAGACAATGGCAAAGACAATTTTTGAGGAAATGGGCGGCAAATACGAAAGGCAAGGGGATTATTTGATACCGTGCTTAACTGTACCCGCCGAAGAAGAACAGGCAATAGGCATCTGGGGGCAACGGCATTTAGATTATCTAAAACAGTACCGTAAAGTTACATACACCAATCTTCTTACAAGCGGCAGGCTAAACGCCTACCTTGCCGACATCAACAGACAGGCACAGGAACGCTTTGAAAGGCTCATAGAGGGTATGAAACAGGCACAGGGCATAACGGAACAGCTAAAGGCAGAAAACGCCTTAGAATGGACAGGATGCCTCAATAACATAAGGGCTTGTGCGAGGGAGATTGTGGAAAAGGAAATTATTTTTGCATAAACAGATGATTAGTGGCAGGGGGAAATCCTGCCGCTTTTTCTGCTTTAGTTTGTCAGCTTGACAAATAAAGGGTTAAGGAATATAATTAGATTCAGTATTATACAAGGAGTTAATAAATATGCGGCAAGGTATTCTTAAATAAACTGTCAATTTGATAGTGGGAACAAAAAGTAGCAGTCCCGTTTCACTTTTAATATGGGGCTTAGTTTTTTGTACCCAGTTTAAGAATACTTTTATCATGTAATTTTATATGCCCGAAAACATATAAGTGTTTTGGGGCTATTGGAGTTATTTACCCAGTGATAGGAGTATTTATCACTGGGTATTTTTATGCCCTTTTTTGGGTGTTGATAGGAGGAAAATCACATGAAAATAATTAACTTAGGCATTCTGGCTCACGTTGACGCAGGAAAGACAACATTAACGGAAAGTTTATTGTATACCAGTGGTGCAATTGCAGAACTAGGGAGCGTAGATGAAGGCACAACAAGGACAGATACAATGAATTTGGAGCGTCAAAGGGGAATCACTATCCAGACAGCAGTGACATCTTTTCAGTGGGAGGATGTAAAAGTCAACATTATAGATACGCCAGGCCATATGGATTTTTTGGCGGAAGTATACCGTTCTTTATCCGTATTAGACGGAGCAGTATTATTAGTTTCTGCAAAGGATGGCATACAGGCACAGACCCGTATACTGTTTCATGCACTACAGACAATGAAGATTCCGACAATTTTTTTCATCAATAAAATTGACCAAGAGGGGATTGATTTGCCAATGGTATATCAAGAAATGAAAGCAAAGCTTTCTTCGGAAATTATAGTGAAGCAAAAGGTTGGGCAGCATCCCCATATAAATGTAACGGACAATGACGATATGGAACAGTGGGATGCGGTAATTATGGGAAACGATGAACTATTAGAGAAATATATGTCAGGGAAACCGTTTAAAATGTCAGAACTGGAACAGGAAGAAAACAGGAGATTCCAAAACGGAACGTTATTTCCCGTTTATCACGGAAGCGCTAAAAACAATCTGGGGATTCGGCAGCTTATAGAAGTGATTGCCAGTAAGTTTTATTCATCAACGCCTGAAGGTCAATCTGAACTATGCGGGCAGGTTTTTAAGATTGAATATTCAGAGAAAAGGCGGCGTTTTGTTTATGTGCGTATATATAGCGGAACATTGCATTTGAGGGATGTTATTAGAATATCTGAAAAAGAGAAAATAAAAATCACAGAGATGTGTGTTCCGACAAACGGTGAATTATGTTCATCCGATACAGCCTGCTCTGGTGATATTGTAATTTTACCAAATGATGTTTTGCAGCTAAACAGTATTTTGGGGAACGAAATGCTGTTGCCGCAGAGAAAATTTATTGAAAATCCTCTCCCTATGCTCCAAACAACGATTGCAGTAAAGAAATCTGAACAGCGGGAAATATTGCTTGGGGCACTTACAGAAATTTCAGATGGCGACCCTCTTTTAAAATATTATGTGGATACTACAACGCATGAGATTATACTTTCTTTTTTGGGGAATGTGCAGATGGAAGTCATTTGTGCCATCCTTGAGGAAAAATATCATGTGGAGGCAGAAATAAAAGAGCCTACTGTTATATATATGGAAAGACCGCTTAGAAAAGCAGAATATACCATCCACATAGAAGTCCCGCCAAATCCTTTCTGGGCTTCTGTCGGGTTGTCCATAGAGCCGCTCCCTATTGGAAGCGGAGTGCAGTATGAAAGCAGAGTTTCACTTGGATATTTAAATCAATCGTTCCAAAATGCGGTTATGGAGGGGGTTCTTTATGGCTGCGAGCAGGGGCTGTATGGATGGAAAGTGACAGACTGTAAAATCTGTTTTGAATATGGATTGTATTATAGTCCTGTAAGTACCCCCGCAGACTTTCGGCTGCTTTCCCCTATCGTATTGGAGCAGGCTTTAAAAAAAGCAGGGACAGAACTATTAGAGCCATATCTCCACTTTGAAATTTATGCACCGCAGGAATATCTCTCACGGGCGTATCATGATGCTCCAAGGTATTGTGCAGATATTGTAAGTACTCAGATAAAGAATGACGAGGTCATTCTGAAAGGAGAAATCCCTGCTAGATGTATTCAAGAATACAGGAACGATTTAACTTATTTCACAAATGGGCAGGGAGTCTGCTTGACAGAGTTAAAAGGATACCAGCCAGCTATTGGTAAATTTATTTGCCAACCCCGCCGCCCGAATAGCCGTATAGATAAGGTTCGGCATATGTTCCACAAGTTAGCCTAACAGCTTGCATAAGTCGTATAAAATGAGATTTGAAAGGATTAGAAGCTAATTATGATGAAATGCGAATGGATATTGTGTCCTGTTTGTGGGAGCAAAACCCGTAATAAAATTAGGAAGGACACTGTTTTGAAGAATTATCCCCTTTATTGTCCAAAATGCAGACAAGAAAGATTGATTAAAGTTGACAACTTGAAGATAACTGTCATCAAAGAGCCAGACGCTTAAGACGCAGAGCCGATGAAATTGTGGAACAATTCACGAATCATCGGCTCTTTTTGTTTCGTATTTGAAAGAACAAACTCACCAAATAAAAAAAACGATATTCGGGTGGGTTATTTTGTTATACCCTAAATTACCCTCTGAATTTGTTTTTAAATTTGGAGGGTTTTTATGTTCCTTTTTTCGGGCGGTTGCCCATCTGCTTATATAAAGCAAAGTTTATTTATACATAGCACATCAGGGAATGGCGGGAAGCCAGTTAAAAAAATCCCTGCCAGTGCAACGGTACTTCCCACCATGAAGGTAGAAGTACAATCTCCATACAACAGAATTAGTATTTCCCATAACCGTAAAGGTCACAAAGCCTTTGCGGTTTTTCTTTTGTCGTTTTTGGTTGGAAAGTGCCGCAGGACTATTATTGGTGTTAAGTGTCGTTCGCCGCCTTTCAATCTGGATTTTTATGTTTTCAAAGATTCAGATTGATTGGAGGAAAAAAGAATGGCATATAACAACGGACGTGAGGACAGGAAGTGGCGTATCTGGAAAGAAGCCGAGGAAAAAGTGTTGCGGGAACATGGAGTTGATGAAGCTACCATCGAACAAATCCGTATTGACGACAGGGCAGACTTTAATTCCAACAGGCGGTTTTACCATTGGACAAGCGATTTCGGGGAATACCTTGAGGGAATGGCAGACAGGGAACAGTCAGCCGAAGTAAAGACCGTTGAAGATTTACTGGATGAAATCGAAGATGAAAATCTGTATCAGGCATTACTTACGGTGGACAGGCGTACACTGCAAATCGTTCTGCTGAAAATGAAAGGGTATTCCACAAAAGAGATTGCCCCGCTTGTGCATTTAACGACGGGTGCTATCTATGCACGGTTAGACCATCTTAGAAAAAAGTTGCGGAAGATTTTATAGTCATCTAATACAGCATGCTTTCTTATGGGCTATTGGGTGGGGGATAAAATTCTCCCACCCAATTTTAGAATAAGTGAATAAAATCCCTGTCCATAGAGAATACTAAAAAGTTTGTGCAAAATCTTGACAGCCATATTGCCGCTATGGTATTCTGAAATACCAATGGGGAAATTGGAAGATTGAAAATTAAATAAGCACATAGATATAAGATTGAAATGTCAGCCAATCGGCAAGGCTGACATGGGTTTTGAATTTCAAAGCCGCTACATAGCATTGCGAATCAGAGCGGGAGGGAATCCTCTTGTCGTTCGTGATGCAGTGTGGCGGCTTTTTCATTTATCCAAAAGTCAAAGGCAATAAAATCCAGAACGGAGGTGGAAAGGACATAGGATTTCCTTTTCGGAGGGTAAAGGCAGGCATTAAGAAAGCCGTTACACAGAAAAATGCTCTGCGGAGTTGTCCACAGAGATAGCGAGCATCGGATTGTGTCAGCCACAATCCAATCCACACCCTAAAGGCGTGTGGACTAACTTAGGGGACAACCCCTAGCTACCCCGATAAAAGGAAAAATAAAACTGGAGGATTAAGAAAAATGAGTAGAGAAAAATCAGAAAAAGTATGCATTACTTTTAGATTGAGCGAAGAAGAACATGAAAAATTAAAGCAGTATTCATCCGCCTGCGGTCTGTCCACCGCAGAATTTATGCGTCAGTTATGCAGGGGAAACGCACCGCAGCCACAGCCAGAGAAAGAATTTTGGGAACTATTAGCACGCTTTACGAAGTACACGTAGCCTTTAAAAAGTGTATCCCCTACGCCCCTTCCGCTGATGAAATATGCAGGGAGATTGAGGATTTTATCTTGGAACTGCAACGGAATTATACCCTCCCACAGCAGTTTGACATGGAAAAATTGACGGAACAGGGGGCAGTCTGATATGGCGGCAACGAGCCTCTGGCACATCGAAGGACGGTTGAAAGACTTAATTTCTTATGTGGAAAACCCAGAAAAGACCGTGCCGAATAAGGAGATGCAGGACTTCTTTGACGTGTTCTCCTATGTGAAGAATCCACAGAAAACGGACAATGGAGAGTTTGTTTCCGCCATCAACTGTTTAAAAGAAACAGCGTTACAGCAGATGATTCTAACGAAAAAGCAGTACCAGAAGACAGGCGGGTATATCGCTTGGCACGGCTACCAGAGCTTCAAGCCAGACGAAGTAACGCCCGAACAATGCCACGAAATCGGCTTAAAACTTGCGAGGGAAATGTGGGGCGACAAGTACCAGATAATCGTTGTCACCCACCTTGACAGGGGGCATCTCCACAATCACTTCTGCTTCAACTCTGTTTCCTATCTGGATGGGAGCAAATATAATTACTCAAAATCGGAGCAGAAACGGCTAAGGGAAACGTCAGACCGCTTGTGCAGAGAGTACGGATTATCGGTGATTGAGAACCCGAAGAAAGCACCGTCAAGACCGCTGTATCTGGATGAAAAGAGCGGCAAGCCGACACGCTACAACGTCTATCTGGAAGATTTAGCGGAGGCAATCAGCGGCAGTCGGGATATTCCGCACATGATGAAGTATCTAATCGACAAAGGCTACGAGGTTGATTTTTCGGGCGGGCATTGGAAAATGAAGCTGCCGCAGTATAAGCATTTCACAAGATTAGATACGCTTGATGAACGCTTAACGCCCGATTTTATCCGTTCACATTTAGGCACAAGGGCAAGATATGGGAACTACAAAGCAAAGATTTCCTACTCTCCCCATATGCCCGAAGAATATAAAAAGGCTTGGAAACCGCACCAGAAAACAAGGGGAATCTTAGCGTTGTATTACTATTGGTGCTATCAGTTGGGGATATTTCCCAAAGGCACGGACTACAAGCCGACAAGCCCGCTTATGAAAGAGGAGCTTCGGAAACTGGATGAGATTACCACACAGGTACGCTATATGTCGGAGCATAACATCTCCACCCTCTCCGATTTGCACGCCGACAGGGAGAAGAACCAGACGGAAATGGACAGGCTTACCAACTATCGGCGGCATTTGCAGAATAAGATACGGCGTGCTTCACCCGCCGAGAAAGAAACGCTCCGAGAAGAAAAAAACGGGGTGACGGAACGGATAACGGAGCTGCGAAAGCGGCTGAAATATGCGGACGGGATTGAAAAACGCTCTGCCCACATTGATGACTGCTTGAACCAAATCCACGATACGGTTGAAAATCAAAGGTCAAACCAGAATGGCAGGACAGACCGCAAGAGGGAGGACGCATTGCGATGAGCAGACTGACAGAACAGGAACTTACGGAAATTTTAGACGAAAATAAGGGTATCTCAATGGTAAACCCGAATAGGGTGTACCCGCCCCTGCCGCCTGCTGAAAACATTATGCCCCTTATGCGTATCCCTGAACAGGCAACGCTCTGCGAGAAAATCGGCGGCACGGAATATACCGTGACCGCACATTTCCGAGAGGACGGGAGGGACTTGCTTGGGCTTCTCAGCAGGATATTCATGCGGGACACAGCAGATTACAGTTTTGATTCCGAGGGTTATGATGAGGATTAAGAAATATCGGAAAGATTATCGCTTTAAAGCGTTGAAGTTTGACCGCAGGCGTGGTATACTGTATCTACACTTCATACTATCGTGTCTGCTGTCGGAAAGGAGAAAGCATTGCAAAGACAGCAGGAAGAAATCACCGCCTTGTACTGTCGTCTGAGTCAGGACGATGGACGTGAAGGCGAGAGCAACAGTATCGTAAATCAAAAAGAATATCTATTCAAGTACGCTAAGGAACACGGGTTTCCAAATCCCACCTACTATGTGGACGATGGCTATACGGGTACGAATTTTGACCGCCCCTCTTTTAAGAAAATGTCGGAGGATATTGACAAAGGGCTTGTAAAAACGGTCATTGTAAAAGACCTCTCCCGCTTTGGCAGGAACTATATCGAGGTCGGCTCATACTCCGAAATCATTTATCCCGAAGCAGGGGTGCGCTTTATCGCCATCATGGACAATGTGGACACGGGCAGCCTTGAGAGCAACGAATTTGCCGCTTTTACCAACCTTTTCAATGAATGGTATCCAAAAAGCACGAGCAAAAAAGTAAAGGAAGTCAAGAAAGCGAAGGGGCTTGCAGGCGAACATCTGGGTGCGCCGCCTTATGGATATTTACGGAATCCAGACGACAAAACCCGATGGCTTGTGGATGAGGAAGCGGCGGCGGTTGTCCGCAGGATATTTTCACTTTGTATGCAGGGAAAGGGCGTGTCAGACATAGCCACAATCCTATGGGAAGATAAGCTGCTTACCCCGTCAGCCTATAAAGTGTCAAAGGGAATCGGCGTTGCAAAAGTGTCGGAAGACCCGTATTGCTGGGAAACATCTGCCGTAGCCGCCATTCTGGAAAACGTAGCATATATCGGCATAACGGAAAGCTTCAAATCCACGAGGTTAGGATTCAAAAGCAAGAAACGCATCCCCACCGCAAAGGACAGGCGGGCGTACATCGAAAATGCCCATGTCCCCATCATTGACAGGGATATATGGGAAAAGGTGCAGATGATACGGGAAAACAAACGCAGACCGAACAAAAGCGGGATTACGAGCATGTTTTCTGGACTGCTCTATTGTGCCGACTGCGGGGCAAAGTTAAGCCTTGCCACTGCCAACGGATACGCACATTTCCGCTGTTCGCAGTACAAACGAACGAGCCGCACACAGAACTGCACGCAGCATTATATCCGAGAGGACGCATTAAACCAGTTGGTTTTGAAACAGCTTCAGCATTTCCTGTCCTATTTGCAGCAGTTTGAGCGGGTATTTATCCGACAGCAGATAGACACCACCCTTGCGGAACGCCGATACGAACTGTCCGCAAAGCAGAAACAGATAGAAAAGAACGAAAAGCGGATGGATGAGCTTGACCGCCTGTTCCGCAAAATTTACGAGGACAATGTCAACGGAAAGCTGAATGACGAACGCTTTTACAAGCTGTCAGACGGATATGAAGCGGAGCAGGAACAGTTAAAGCGTGAAATCGAAGCGTTGACCGCAGAGGTCAGCCAAGCCGATATGGAAGTGACCAATGTAGCAAAGCTGATAGCCGTCACGAAGAAATATACCCGCATTGACGAACTCACGCCCGAAATCCTAAACGCATTTGTGGATAAAATCGTAATCCATGAGCGTGAGAAAAAGGACGGGAAACGGACACAGCAAATCGACATTTACTATTCCTATGTCGGGATTGTGGATATTCCCACAGACGAGGAAATGCGGGAAATGGAGAGGGAATATATGCAGCGTACTACACGTCAAACCGCCTGAATAAAGGCGAAAGCAGGAGTAAATCTGTACTCCTGCCGATACATATCTATTTTTATCCCTATCTGGTTTAACACATATTCCATAAACGAAGAAAAACCCTCTAAGGATTTTAAACCTTAGTGGGGGTTTCTGTGTTATTACAACCAAACCGTAACGGCAAAGCCGCCTACATAATAAAAGTAGCAGGGTTTTGTATAATATTGTGTTGTCAAACACTGACAAAATAGATGAATGATAAAAGTGGACTAAAGGGTTCGGATTGTAGGTTTTTTAAATGATATAAAAAACTTATTTGAATAAATTCCCTCTGTACAAACGCAAACAAATGTGCTATAATAAATACAGAACACACGTTTGTAACAGGAGGCGATATTTTGAACAAAAGAATCATTCTTCATTCAGACCTTAATAATTTCTATGCTTCCGTCGAATGTCTTTATCATCCCGAATACCGCGGAAAGCCTCTTGCCGTTCTCGGCGATCCTGAAGCTCGTCATGGAATAGTTCTTGCCAAAAACTATGAAGCTAAAAGCCGCGACGTCAGGACAGGCGATCCCAAGTGGATGGCGGAGCAGAAATGTCCCGGCATAGTTTTTGTTCCTCCTCACTACGAGCTGTATATGAAGCATTCAAGACTCGTCCGCCAGATATATTCAGAATATACCGATCAGGTAGAGCCTTACGGTCTTGACGAATGCTGGCTTGACGTTACAGGCAGCACAAGACTTTTCGGTTCGGGAGAGGAAATTGCGGACAAGATACGAAAACGAGTAAAATCAGAGCTTGGAGTTTCAGTTTCTGTAGGCGTTTCCTTCAACAAGATCTTTGCCAAGCTCGGCTCCGACCTGAAAAAGCCGGACGCTACTACCGTTATTGAATGCGATCGTTTTAAGGAGGTAGTCTGGCCTTTGCCTGTGAAAGAGCTTCTTTATGTAGGCAGAGCGACACATAACAAGCTTAAACGCAGGGGAATATTCACAATAGGCGATCTTGCAAACGCCAACCCAGAAAGCCTTAAATTCTGGCTGGGAAAAATGGGAATCGTTCTGTGGCAGTTTGCAAACGGACTGGACACTTCTCCGGTTTCCAATATCGGAGCTAAATCGCTTATCAAGACTGTTGGCAACAGCACGACCGCCCCCAGAGATCTGATCTCCGACGAGGATATAAGGATCATACTGACGGTATTATGCGAAAGCGTATCTGCAAGGCTAAGGGAATACGGATTTATCTGCCGTACCGTTCAGCTCGGAATAAGAGACAACGAGCTTGAATGGATCGAGCGGCAGGGAAAGCTTGAGATACCCAACAGGACGGCTAAGTCGATTTTTGAGCTTTCCTTTGCGCTTTACAAAAAGCACGCCAACGGAAAGCCTGTCCGCAGTCTTAACGTCAGGGCGTGCGATCTGGAGCCTGTTGACTTTATGCAGCTTTCCCTGCTGCCTGAAGCGAGAAGGCTTGAAAAGCAGGAGGAATTAGAATCGGTTGTGGACGGGCTGAGAAGCAGGTTCGGACATTTCTCGGTGCAAATGGGAATAATGCTGACCGACAGGAAGCTGTCAGATCTTGATCCGAAGGGCGAGCATATTATTCATCCTATGAGTTTCTTTAACTGAAAACGGAGCAATATTGCATTGTTCCGATAAAATTAAGTATACGGCGCCGATAGGGCTGTATACTTATTGTTTCTGTTATTTATTAAGAGCGGCTTTTATCATATCGTCTGACAAGCCAAGTTCTTTTAATCTTTTTGCTATTTCCTGTTCCTTTTTTTCCATGCCTTTTTCTATGCCTATCTGCTCTCCCTCACGTCTTGCATGACCTAACGCGCTGGCTTCATCATGCAAAGCCTTTTCTCTTAATCTCGCAAGCTCCTGTATCTTCTCATCCTCGCTCATCTGGTGTATTACCATTACCGCTTTCTGTATCTCCGGCACATTTGTCTGTCTCAGCATTTCCAATTCCTCCTCGCTCTCCGCGTTTATCAGTTGAAGCCACAGCTCCATGCGGTTATTCTTATTTATCTTCTTGTTTATCTTTTTAAGCTCAAAAAAGTGTATCGCGCACTTATCCGTCAGCAGCTCGTGCCTGTTTACTTCCAGTACCTTGAAGCATGAATGAAATTCGGGACATTCAAACATATTGAAGTTGATTATATTGATCGATATGCTCTGCTTCAGATCGCCGTATTCGTCTCCGCTTTTCAGATCTCCGCTGTACAGCTTAGACCAGTAATACAATACGCGGTCGTTGAAGTCAGGCTCGTTCTTTATCTGCATTTCCACATTGACCAATTTATCGTCCACCTGCATTTTCAGATCAAGCCTGCTGAATTTCCCAGTTATCGTTTCCGGCAGTATTTCGGAGTTCTGAATCACTATCTCTTTTATCGAATCATATGGCAGTTCAAGCATAGTCGATAAAAAGCTATGCAGTATATCCTCGTTTTCCGATTTTGAAAACATCGTTTTGAATATTATATCCAGCTTTGCTTTCACTATGTTTCTGCCCATTGGTATCAGCCTCCGTTACGTCTGTTTTCCGCCCTTTTTCTAACTTCATTATATCATACTATGCCAATCATTGCAAGCTTTATAAAAGTAAATTTTACTTCGGTTCCACTGGAGCCGAAGTTAATGAAACAAGGGCACAGATAACTGTACCCTTGTTTTTGCTTTCAGCGCTAAAGTCCAAGTATAGAGATGTTAATTTTTAACCCATTATTGTAAAGGAGGTTTATTTCTTCCTCAAAACAATAACGCCGATTGCTGACAATATGATTATTCCCGCTGCCGTTGCTGATGTTGCTCCGGTGTTGGGGTTTGACGTTCCGCTGGCTCCTGAGTTATTGGCAATTCCCGTTGTCCCCGCCTTACTGTCGGAGACAGCGGAATCCGTCTTTGACGTGATGTCGTTTGACGAATCGTCGGTCTTTGAGCTTGATTCATCGTCTGTTTTTGATGATGAATCAGCGTCTGTATCGGACGAGCTTTCGGAATCTGGCGTTGATTCGGAATCAGGAGTTGATTCAGACGAGGAATCGTCCGTCTTTTCAACCAGACCCGCAACAGCCGTTTCAAGCGCTGTTTTAGCGGCTTCGATATCTGTCTTTTCAGAATCCTCCGGCAATTCCTTTGCCGCTGTCAAAGCTGTTGTCAGTTCCGCATAGCTGTCCTCGGTGTAGTTTTCTCCGCTTATTAATTCAGCTTCCGCTATTGCCGCTTTCAGTTCGTCAAGCGCGATAGTTCTGTCCGTAACCGCCTTGACTACCTGTCCGACAGCATTGATATATTCCACCTTTGTTACTGCATAAACATAGTCGCTGGCGTTTGCCCATGCCCATGTATACGCTACAAGCTTCACATCATCGCCGGAGTTGATTGCATTTGTCAACGGCAATTCAATCGTAAATCCCTTTGCTCCGGCTGTCTGGGAACTGTCTGTTCCGGCAAACTTCATGTAGCTTTCCACTCCTGCGATTGCAGCCTTTGCTTCTATGCTTGCGTACTGGTTAAACGAAACATCGTCAGCGCAGTCGAACGTTATCTTGATTTTTGTCGCTCCTGCAACAGCTTCGTCTGCCGTAAATTCTCCGAGGGTGGTTTCAACGGCGTTTTTCTGAATTACAGCTATCGGCTCTCCGGGTTCTTCAACATTCTGAGGTTTCAGTTCCAAGGTACTCATTGCCGCTTTTAAATCCTCAATGGCGGCAATATATTGTGAAACTAAACCGTCAGTAATTGACTTTGCGTTTGTAATCGCCGTTTCTACTGCCGACCAGCTGTCTTTGGTATAATCCTTTTCATTCAGAGCCTCTAACTGATCGATTATTCCATTCATTTCAGTTATCTGAGCTTCAGCGCTTTTCTTCGTTACTGCCGCCTGTGCCGCCTTTAAATCTGCGCAAGCTTTATCTATTTCTTCCTGAGAGGCGCCTTCATCATAATATACTGTACTTGCGGAATTTGCCGCAGCTCTTAAATCGTTTAAATT
>OMFO01000640.1_pt1 | contig 13975 bp, 19 predicted proteins | sample 1645611 | NCBI WGS metagenome assembly OMFO01 (sample SAMEA103958147, study PRJEB25191) | human gut metagenome | biome: human-associated habitat [ENVO:00009003]; feature: intestine environment [ENVO:2100002]; material: feces | place: Germany | collected 2013/2015
ACCCGGTCAAGCGGGTGGCGGCATCTGTTGAGTCTCAGCGGCAGGTCACCACGTCGCCCACATAGTAGACGTTGATGTTGCCGGAGGGGACGGTGCAGCGGCTGACGCTGTAACCGTGCGCGGTGGCGAAATCCCACACGGTGTCGCCCCACTGGAGGACCTTGGAAACCCCGGTGGACGGTGCGGGGGTGGCAGTAGAGCCGCCGCCGTAGGTTACGACGTCGCCCACGTAGTAGCGGTTGATATCACCGGATGGCGTGTGCCATGCGGACAGGGGCCAAGCATCATAGGCGACGGCGAGTCCCCAGATGGTTTCTCCCCACTGCATGACGTGGCTGATGCCACCTGTGTTGGTGTCGGCCGGTGGAGTGTTCGGCTGTGCGGGCGCGGCCGGTGTGGCCGGGGGCGTGGAGCCGCCGGCGGGGTTGGCGTACAGGTCCCACTGCCATGCGTCGCCGCGGAACAGGTTGAGGTCGATTGGACTCCACGTGTTGACGACACCGGTGCCGCTGTACTGGCGCATGGCCTCGCCGTATGCGCCCAGCATCCACGGGGATGCCTGATAGCCGGTCGGGCTCATGTTCGCGTACTGGGCGATCCACAGGCCGTACCGGTCGCGGATGTCCTGCGGGATGGTGCCGGCGACCGGGCCTGTGTACAGCAATGGGCGCACACCGCCGCTCAACCGTTCGCACTCCGCCATGAATCGGCGCACCCAATCCCAGTTGCCCCACGCCGGATTATCGTCCATCTCCCAGTCGAGCGCCACGATGCCGTGACGCCAATAGTTCGACGTGTTGCGATAGAAGAATTGGGCTTCCGCCTCCGGGGTGCCGCCCATGGCGTAGTGGTACAGGCCGAATTTCTTGCCGGATGCCTGCGCTTGGGCGATCATGCGGTTGGCGTCCGTGTTGACGCCGGACACCAAGCAGTTGTTGTTGACTTGCCCGGTGCCCCATGTGGTGCCGACCACGATAAAATCGGCCTGCATGTTATACACGTCCGCGCCGCACTGCCAGTTGCTCATGTCCACGCCCTGCATGTCCGCGTGCGCGGTCGCCGGGAGCAGCATCATACAGACGGCGGCGACTAGGGCCGTGATCTTGGCGAGCAGACGCTTCCACCACGGCTTGTCCTTGTTATTGACCAATTTTTCCCCTTTCTCTGAGGTGAATATTGTTTTGTGGCCCACGGTCGTGGGTCAGGATTATCGGGGCCCTCTCGGGGCCGTCAATGGAAAAGCCCCACACGGAATGGTGTGGGGCTAAAATCAGTCGATCTTGTACAGGCGGGGAGTGAACGTCTTATCGACCTCGCCCGTGGTGTTGACGAATATATTGAGGCGCAGCGTCCCGGCCTTCAAGGGGCGCGGCCCATAGCCCTTAGGTTCGAACGCGATTGTCTGTCCGCTGCCGTCATCGGGGGTGAGAGTGGACTGGATGCCAATCAACCATGAGCTGCTGTCATACGGCCAGTCGGAGGCGTCCATCGTGTACGTGCCCGCGTCCACATGGACGGAACATGTCAGGCTATCCCACGAGTCAACCTTTTGTGTGGTGGAGCCTTTGAACCGGTACGTGCCCGGCGATGGTTCCGTGACCATAACACCCGGGTCGGTGCCTAATGTTTTAGGCAGTCCGGTGACACGCGGATACAGGTTCGCTAATTCACAACCCCCCCCCTAAGGCTCGTGTTGTCGGGTTTCATCCACTCGTGTGCGGTGTCGCCGGATTCCAATTGGACGCGAATGTCGCTGTCATGAGCGGTGGGCGTGGCCTCGTTGGAGAGGATTTCGAAGCGCAGGCTGACGGTGCCGGCAGGGATTGCAACGGCATTGCCGCTCGAGGTGACCTGACCTTCTAGCTGGTGTCCTTTGGCGTCGAGGAATTTGACGCTGGTGCTCAACCCGGCGATAAAGGTGGGGTCGCGCAATATCACGGTGCCCTGTACCGGGCATGGGAACGTCCACGACAGGCCACGCCATTGACCGGTGGCGGTACCGGTGACGTGCAGCGACCCGTCAGTGTTGACGGTGGCGGTCAACCCGTTGCCTTCGGCGGGACCGTAGGACAGCAGGTTACGCGACAATACGGTAATCGGCACGGTTTTCGTGATCTTGCCGGCGGTCAGTTTCAGACTCGTGGACCCCGGTTTGATACCGGTTATTGATAGTGCGCCCATATTGGGGCCTCCTTTTATGGTGAAGGCCCCAATATCGGGGCCTTAGTTGAGTTTCCTGAGAATTGGGGTGATGGTTGCGTCCACGGTCTTGCCGGGCGAGACACTGACGAGCATCTGGTAGTCGCCCGCCGGGAGCGTCGCCTTGACCTTGCCATGCGAGAACAGGTCGATCCTGCCGTCCGTGGATTTGAGCTCGCAGAACAGGCCGACACCGTCGACGAGCGTGTGTTCGAGCGTGTACTCGCCGGCCGGCAGGTCCTGGGTGACGAGGATGGTCGCCCAGTCGGTCGCCGTGCCCTTCGCGTGTACCATGCCGTCGCCGGCCGCGGTGAACGTGATTCCGTTGCGCGTGGCGGGCAGGGTGGGCAGCACCCATTTGTTTCCCCATACACTGACCGGGATGGTCTTTACGATGCTGCCTGCGGTGATGGTGATGGAGGTGTCGCCCTCCTTGAGGGCGCGGACACTAGCCCCCCTAAACACTGTTGTTGTTGGCATGATATTGCCCCTTACTGTTGTCTGACTGATGCGAGACTCACATCCTTGATGGATGCCGTATACTCCTGCGATGCCGCATCGGGCAGGATCGTCACCTTGAGGTTCTTGCTCTCGCCGACGCGCAGGGTGATGTTGTCGATGGGTTTGCCGGAATCGTCCGTGACCTTGATGGACTCGGGCGCGTAGGCCGCGCTGATGGACGCGGCGGCGGAAGTGAAACCGTTGACCGTGGCCGTCACCAATATGGTTCCGCCATGCCGCCACGTGAGCGTGTTGCCCGAAACCGTGGCGGTGGAAGTGTCCCTGCTCGCGAACGTCACGTCATTGGTGGTGAGCAGATCGCCAACATGACCGTCCGCGTAGGTGGCCTTCGCCCCCAGTTTCAGGGTGCCGGATACGGCCAGAGACTTGGGCAACGGCTTGCCCTTATCATCCGTGATATTGACGGAGACGACCGTGTCCTTGTCGAGGGGCCATACGAGTTTGCCGTTGAACATGGCGTTGTACGTGTGGCCTCTCATCAACGGTTTGCCGACACGTTTGCCGGCGTATAGGGCTGGCATGGTCAGGCCTCCTTCACGGTAACCTTCTTGGCCTTGGCTTTCACGGCCTTGGCTGCGGGCTCCTCCGACACGGTTCCGGTCGGCGTTTCCCCGGTGGAGTCCTTGCCGGTTTCCTCCGTGGTGCCTTCAGGGGTGCCGGCGGAAGGCAGTTCGGCGGAAGCGCTCTCGGCCTTGTCCTTGACCGCCTGCACCGTCGAATCGATGGCGGCGATGGCCGTCTCGCCCTTCGCCGCAACCGCGTTGGCGGTATCGGCCACGGTCTGCGAATCGTTGGCGACGGAAGCCGCCGCCATACTGGCGTTCGACGCGAGACTGCTCAGGTCGGACTGGGTGGCGGTCGCGGAATCCGCGGAGGACTGGGCGCTCAGCATGGCGCTCTTCGCCAGCATGGCGTTCGTTTGAGCTTCGGCCGTGATGGACTCCAGCGTGCTCATGGCCATAGCGGCCTTCATGGTCGTGGCGGTTTCGTCGAAGAACACCAGCTCGTCCGGGTATTGTGCGGAAAGCGTCTCCGCCTCCGACTGGGTGGAAGCGTGGCGAACCTTCAACAGTTGGGAGCCGGCCATGTCCTTCGGGACGAACGTGCCGGCGTCCACTTCCACGAGGTCCGCGTATTCGACCTTGGTCTTGGAGTCCGGCACTTCGACGTAGCGCGTGTACGCCTGCGGCGTGTCCGCCAACTCCACGACCTGCCACACAAACGCGCTAGTCGTGGGCAGCAGGTCAACCGTCAGCTCGCCGCTTTCGGACAGGTCCGCGTCGAACGAGGCCGCGATGACAAGATTCTTCGCCGCGTCGAAGTGACGACGCACCGGGCGGAACCGCATCAGGCCGGTGACCGGGTCCAGGCCGCCGGTCTTCGGCTTCCTAATGGAAATATGGATTTGGGTCATGATTATTACTCCTCCTTAATGGATTCGGTTATGGTTTCCGGAGCTACGTCCGGGCGAAGCTCGTCCGGCAGCGAGGGCTTGGGATGACGTTTCAAATTGTTGACCATGTTTCCCTTTTCTCTGGGATGGATATTGTTTGTGGCCCACGGTCGTGGGTCAGGATTGTCGGGGCGCTATCGGCGCGGATTGGATGTCCTCGTTGAGAGCGGTTCCGTGCCCGTTGCCACCCAGGCTGTGGTAGCTGTCGTAGAGGCGTTGACTGCGTGATTTGAGGTCTTCGTCCGCCACTCCGTCGTGCTCGATGACCATTTCCCGGCGCAGGTCCTCCAACTGGCAGAGCAGGAGCTCGCGCAGCCCGTTGACCATGGCTTTGCCCCATCGCCACATCAGGCCCAAAACCGTGGCCACGCCGCCACAGATAAAAGGCACGAGCCAATCGACGATGTGAGTGAGCAAAGACATTGGAAAGCTCCTTTACGGTGGGTAAAACCCACACGTTCGTCCCCGTTGGATAGGCCAACGGGCGTGTGGGTTTTGGAGGTTGAAAATGCTGTTACGAGAGTTTTGGAACGGCCGGTTTTGGCCGTATTGCACGGCGAATCTGCGTGAGTCCACGTGTGTCGGCTATGAGTCGGCGTGGCGGTTGCACGTGGCCCCGAGGTTCGGCGCAATGCAGATGGAATCGATAAGCGTTGAATTGGTGGACAAGTGGCTCGTCGGGTTCGCCAGTTCGGGCGCGGCGCGCAAGGCGTGGAGCGTACTACGCGCGATACTGAGGCGGGCTATCCGCTGGAATCTCTTGGACGTGGATATCACGAGACGCGATATCCAGTTGCCGGCCAAGCCGCATTACGAGCCGGTGATATTGGGCATCCGTCAGCAGCGCACGCTGTTGCAGGGCTTTTACGACCATCCGCTTGAGGCGTGGCTTATCTGCGCCGTCTCATGCGGCCTGCGCACCGAAGAGGGGTACGGTTTGGAGTGGAGTGACATTGATCTGCGCGCAGGCGTCCTGCATATCGAGCGCGGTTTGCAATGGGTGAGCGGCCATGAGGTCGTCGTGCCGCCGAAGACCGAATTGAGCCGTCGCACATTGCCGTTGCCGCGCTTCGCGGTCAAGCGTCTGCGCGAGCTCAAGCCGCGCGAGGGAGGGCGACTCATCGGTGCGCTCACCCCGCCACAGGTGGCACGCCAGTACAAGGCCTACTGCAAGCGGCATGATCTGCCGCATGTGCCCGCACGCAACCTGCGCCACTCATGGGCGACGAACACTCTGGCGGCGGGAGCGGATATCGCCATCGTGTCGAAAATGCTCGGCCACAGCGATATCAAAACCACCGCGAAGTACTACCTCAAACCGGATATCACGGCTTTGCGAGACGCGCAACGCCTCTGGGAACGAGCCCTAATAGCCTGAACGGGATTCCCTAACCCAGATGCCTGATATTGAGTCCGGTATGTTCATTGGTTCGACCAGCGTGAACGGTGCCGTATTGATCAAATGGGGCAGGCATTCCACAGCACCGTTTGCCGTGTTCGTCACCTACGCGCCAAACAACAACGACTCGGTGACGAACAATTTCACGCCACTGATTTGGTCCGTCGGCGACAGCGATTTTCAGGTACGTCTGCGAGACGACCGCAGCTATGCCTGGGGCGGAGCGCAACCGGTCCGGCTGTACTGGCTGGCAACATGGAAACGATAGCTTTCCCTAACCCAGACCGAAGTGCTGACGCTGATTAACTCCACTTACGGTACCGTCAAAGGCTACCGTCGCGGCTCGCTCGTCACGTTGCGCATCGACTGGAAGTCGTCGGCGTCCGGCTCGTGGAACACCGGCAATTTCGGAACCCTGCCCGAAAGCTGGCGTCCTCCAATGGATTTGAATTTCTCATATGGCGGACGCGACGGCGCGAACCAGAAGAGCATCAACGTAAACGCGAACGGAACCATGACCTACGCCAATCAGGGCGGCACGCAGGGCACGAACGCGTTCGGCATGACCGTCTCATACGCGCTATGACCCGTGGGGTCACTGCAAGACAGCGCAACCGCCTGAGCCAGTGTCCCGAAGCTATGCGGCGGGCATCGGGTCGGCGGTCCTCCATACGCCGGTGCATCCCGCGTAGGCTTTGTTGGGGTTGCCGAGCATGACGACCTTGCCCGTATGCTCGGCATACAAAACGAACGTGGTGTTGCCGCCGAACACGGCGACTGGCGTGTTCACCTTGGCCACGGGCCGGTACCCTGCGGGTATGGTCTCCTGCGCCGGCGAGTAGTTGTTTTCACCACTCTGGTTGAATTTCACGTTGCCTCCCATGAAGCAGATACCACCGATGCGCGTGAGCAAAACGCTGTCGCTGCTGTACGGCACACGCCAATCAGTGGAACGCTGGGTTAGGGAAAACTATTGCCTGTTCCAGATTGCGATCCAGCTTCCGAATATCGCGACCCTCCCGCACCAGCGGTTGTCTTTGGTGTTCCACAGGCGGAAGCGTATCTGGTTTACGTCGCTGGTATCCCAACGTTGTGCGGTGTACTCGCCGGCCTGGCCGAAACCAGTGCCGAACGGCCCAATCGTGTAGGCCGCGTAATCGGCTTTCTTCCCGTTTGGGGATTGAACGTTGATGTAGAATGTGCCGTCATTATTCGTGGTGATGGTATGGCCTCCGCACAGAATATACGGCATTCGGGTTAGGGAAAGCTACGCGGTAATCCAACAGCCGGATATACCGACGAATCGGCCGGTATATCCGGTGCCGTTCAACACCATTTTCCCCTCCGGCGTGCCGTAAAGGTAGAAACTGGCCGCGCCGCCGTTGTCGGTGCCGCGCATGACCGCGCGGGAATCGCCGGACGGTCTGAAACCCTTCGGGATTGTCTCGTTGACGGATGTGTTGCTGACCTGAGTGAAATTGCTTGTCAGCGTGATATACGCGTAGGCGGTGACAATACGGCCGACACGAACCAGAGTGATATGCCTGTCGGAGTACGGCATCTTGACTTGGCCTGTGATAGGGGTTAGGGAATCCCACACGTCGCTCATCGGTTTCAAAACGTTAAACAAGGGGACCGGTGTGCCGATGGTGATGCCGTCCAGCGGGATGCGGTACAAGGGCATGTCGTAGGTGGTGCCCCCGTCCAACGGGCTGGTGGTGTTCACGGCGGGGTCGGCGGGCGTGCCCGTGGTGGGCGTGCCCCTGACCACCACCAGTTTCGCGCTCTCAACCGACTGCGAGCCCTTCGCATAGCGGCATACGATGAGGTCGTTGCGTTTCTGACCCTGCGACCCGTTGGTGACGATCAGGTCCTCGGGCGTGCCTTGGCTGACGTGACGGCCCTGCATGACCAGCTCGCCCGTGCCGATGGTCACCTTGTTCGCCGAAACGACCGTGATCTTGAGCTTGTCATGCACGTTCAGGACATAATCATCCAAGCCGAGAATGCCGGCGTTCAATCCCGCCGCCTGCTCCGCTGTCGCGTGCGCCTTGCCCGCATGACCGGTGACGAGTTCAACCATTCCGCTTGCCTCCGTTCTGCATCCAACTGTCGAAGCTGTTATCAAAGTCCTTGAGCTTGTTCACATAGTCCGCGTAATCCTGATCGCAAAACAGGTAGTCGTGGCCCGTGCCGGTGGAGTCCAGCCGGTTGACGTTGTACCACGTCTTGATATCCGGATCGTCCAAGTCCTTGTACCATTTGTTTCTGCCGCAACGGTCGCATTGCATGACCGTCGCATTGTCGATACGCGCCATAATGGCCCCCTTCCTAATCGGCCTCGTAATCGACGGACAAGACGCCGCCCGAGACCTTGACGATTTTCTTGGTTATCGAAGCGTTGACGGTGATGCCGGTGAGATTATCCCTTGCGGTCACGGTGTCGCCCACGTCGAACACCACGTTCGCGTCATCACGGACGGTGACCTTCACGTCACCCTCGGATTGCAGTTCCTGCAACTTCTCACGTGTCTTCTGATTCAGCTCGGCGGTTTCGGCGTTGCTGTAGTCGTAGACCTGCGTTATCTCGTCCACGCCCTTGAGCGACTGGGATTGGCTGACGTTGCCTTTCGCGTCCGCATACCAGTGGACGACCACGCGGGCCGCCAAATCGCCCTTGCCCAGGCCGATGAGATGGTTCGGTTTGCGCCACGTGCGGGTCGCGTCGAAATCGATGAGGTCGCTGTCAATCGAGTCGCCGTAATGCGCTGCCGGTTCGGCCCAGACGCGGACCTTCCCGGAAGCGTAGGCGAGCCGCAGCTTGAGGCCAGACGCGGCGCACATCTTCCGCAGCCCCGAGTACGCATCCACGTAACGGTCGAACTGGTAGCTTTTGATGGTCTGCGCGCCGGCAGTGGGCGCATCCACCGCGTCAAACACGGCATCCAACCCCACACGACTGATGAGCGAGCCGATGACCGAACTCGCCGTGCCGGAAACGGTGAGGTAATCCTTGCCCTTGTCCGGCTCCAAAATCTTGTCCGCCAGCATGCCATGCCACGTGCGGCCCGAGTAGGTGAGGGTGGATTCGCCCCGTTTCAGGTTGTCCTTCAGGGCGTCCACGATTCCGCCGCATTCGGACCCGTCGAAATACACGTAGCTGCCGGCGTCGATGAGCCGGTCCACTGTGAGTTCGAAATCGTTCTCGTCCGCGCCCCAGGCTGCATCGAGCTTGTAATCGGCGATGCTTTCCCGGTCGATGCCGTTTCGGCCAGTGATTATCAATTCGACCATACTGGTTCGCTTTCTTCCATGTAGACGGTCAGATCAATGCCGAAACCTTGCCACTGTACGGCGTTGTCTCCGGGCGGGATGGGCTGGAAGATGTATTCGCCGCCGTTGAGACCGGTTCCGCGCCGGCCCTTGTCGAACACGTTCGTGGTGTCGCCGTTCTCGGCGGTCATGACGATGGTACGTCGGCCTGCAATCGAGGTGACGGTCACGAAGGAGCCGCTTGGAATCTCCATGTCGAACGCGTATCGGTTGCCGCCAAACGTGAGCTGCGGATTCGACGCGGGCCCGTAAATCACCATCTTGAATGGCATGGCCGTGGGCATGGGATTCGAGACCACCGCGTTGCGCGTGGTCGGCATGTAGTCGTGCGGATAGTCGTGCGGGTAATCAAGGTCGAGGCCCGGTTGCAGCGCATCCGACCAGAAATGCTGCACGTCGCCCGGCTTGCGCCAGATGCCGTCCAACAGGACGATGGAAAGTTTCTGACGGATGATGTTCGGCGTGATGCTCGCGGGTTCGGCCTTGACCACGTAGGCGCGCGTGGTCCACCCGTCCGCGTCGAACACACCGGGTGTGCCTGCGGCAACGTCCGCGTCGAACAGGCGACGCGTCCAATCCACCTTCTCGGGGCAGCGGACATAGGTTAGGTCAAGCTCGGCCTCGCGCGCCGTACGACTTACTCCGGTCAGACTCCGGTATCCGAGGGTGTACGACCATTCGCGGCCGCGCAGTCCCTCCGCCGTCTGAGCCCAGATATCGGGCCCTTCCAGTGGGATCGTCTCACCGGTCGAGGCGCACACATAACTAAGCGATCGCATTTCGTATCACCCTTCCGAGTTCACGACCATCCACCTCGATGCCAAGCTTCTCCATAATCAGCGGTAGGTCCGCGTGCAGGGAGCGGATTTCGGCCAATAGTTCGTCGGACTGGTTCTGGTATGTGCCGTTCGCGGTGCCTGTGCCGACGCTAGGGCGTGGCGTGTCCATGCCATGCATGAGTTCCATGCTGGCCGGGCTGATCGCGGCGCGGGTGGCGTCCACGAGGCCGGCCCGGCGTTGGAGCATACCCTCGGCCAGACCGTCGATGATGCTTTGGCCGGAGTAGAGGGTCCAGCCGTGGCCGCTGAACGGGCCTTCCTTCGCCGGGGAGTGCGGGAACAGTTTCGAGATGGCCTCCATCGCGTTGGATGCGGCGTCAACGGCGGCGCTGATGCCGTTCCTGATGCCTTGGGCGAGACCGTCCATGATGCTGCGGCCGGATGAGAGGAGCCACGAGCCCGCGTTGGAGAACAGGCTTTGTATGCGTCCGGGCAGGCTCTGCAATGTGCCGGTGATACCTTGCAGGAACTGGTTGCCGGCGTTGCGTGCGCCCGCCCCCATCTGTCCGCCCCATGCCTGCACGCTGCTTATCGCGCCGGTCAGCCATTGCCAGATTCGTCCGGGCAGCGACTGGAGCCATTGGCCAAGCCCGGTCAGGAACTGGCTTCCCGCGTCTCCGGCCTGCGCCATCATCTGGCTTCCCCATGCCTGCACGTTCTGGATGGTTTGAGTCAGCCATGTCCAGATTTGTGACGGCAGCTGCTGTATCCAGTTCGATAGGTTCGTCACGAAGTTCTGTCCGGCTTCCATCGCCTTGGAACCCAGTTGTTGGGCGAACGCGATGGGGAGCATGATGGCGTAGCCGAGCCAGTAGCCGATGGTCTGCGGCAGCTGCTGGAACCATTGGCCGATGTTGGTCAGGAACTGGCTCCCCGCGTCCATGGCCTTCTGCGGCAATGATTGGAACCATTGTCCGATTTCGTCGAGCTTGGCCTTCACCGGTTCCACGAACGTGGCCGTGAAGTCGTTGACGGCGGTGGCTCCGGCGTCGCCGGAGAAGAAGCTGAACAGGCTGCCGGCCATGTCGGCCAGCGAGCCCATCGGGTCGAGCAGGAAGCCGATCACCTGGCCGAGGATGGGGAACTTCTCGTTGAGCCAGTCGATGCCGTCGGCGAGTTTGCCGGCCGCCGACGCGATGCCGTCCAACACTCCGGCGACGGTCTCGACCACATTGGCGACCGCCCCGATGTACGCGGCGAATCCTTTCGCGGCGGCGGCGGCCGTGTCGAGCCCGTCACCCGCCCCTTCGGCGGACTTCTTGCCGCCGTCCAACGCCTTGCCGAGCCGTTTCAATGAGCCGAGGGCGTCGCCGAGCGCGGAGAATATGCGTTCGAGCGCGTCCATCCACGTGTCCAATGCGCCGCTGTCGGAGAGAGTGTCGGTGAATTTTTTCACCCATTCGGCCACGCGTTTGAGCTGGTCGGCCATCTTCTGCACGAGGTCGGCCGCGACCTTGATAACCGCACCCAGCAGTTCCGCGGAGCCCTTGGCCGAGTCGAAGCGGCCGGCCGCTGATTCGGCCATGTCGCCGGCACCACGGAAGGCGTCAGCGACGTCGCCGATAGCGTCGAACAGGCTGCCCAACGCGCCGGCAAGCTGCTGCACGGCCCCGGTGTCTTTCAGTGCGGCGATGAACTTGCTCCACCATTCGACGATGTCGGCCACCCAGTCCGCGAAGTCGGAGAACACCGTGCCCACGTATTTGAGCACGTCCTCGATGGCGGAGACTATCGCGCCGTCCGGCACGAGGCCCTTGAACGACCCGGCGATGCGGTCTACCGCCTCGGTGACGCGGCTGCGCGCGGATTCGAACGCCGTGGAGATGGTGTCCTTGAACCGGGTTATCGCGCCGGTCTTGTCGAGCTTGTCGTACAGGCCCGTGATCCACTTGCCCGCTTCGGAGAACTTCTTCTTCACGTCCGTGACCATGCCGGCGGCCGCGTCGCCTACCTTGCCGAACTGGGAGCTGAACCTGTTGATCGCGCCGGCGATGTTCTCCACTCCGACGGCATCGATGACCTTCTGCACGGCCTTGGCGACGCGGTTCTTCACGTTCTCCATGGCCGTGCCGATGCCCTGCGTCGCGTCCTTGGCCTGCTGTGCGAACGAGGCGTATTTGCCGAAACCGTTCTGGTTGAGGTCCATGACGGCCTTGTTGAAGTCGTCGAAGCTGAACTTGCCGCTTTTCATGGCCTCGTACAGGTCGTTCGCATTATGTCCCGCGCCCATCATGGCTTCGGCGACCTGATTGAGCTGGCCGGGCATGGCCGCCTGGATGCTGCGCCACGCCTGCATGTCCACCTTGCCGGCGGAGAGCATCTGCGTGTACTGGGTGAGCGCGTTCTCCTGCTCCATGGTCGAAGCGCCGCCGGCGAGCATGGCGTTATTGAACGCCAAAGCGATGTCGGTGGCCTCGTCGAGGTTCGAGGTCAGTGGGGCGAGCTGCTGGACCATGCCGGTCATGGCCGAGCTGGTGGTGGGCAGACCGTCGAGCGCGTCACTGATCTTCTTGATGCTCGCGGCCGCATCGGTGGCCGAATATCCGAGGTTCTTCATGACCTTCGGGAAGTTGTTCATCTGGTCGGCGCGGTCAACTGCGGAACCAAGGCTGGACGTGACGACGGACGCGACCTTGCTGAACACGTTGGACGTGATGCCGGCCACGGCTCCGACCTTGGAGGCGAATCCGACGGACAGTCCCTTGCCGATGCTCTGTCCGGTCTTACTGCCGGTGGTTTTGGATGCGTCGCCGAACGCTTTTTCAATGGCCTTGCCGACGCCATCCATGGAGGGCACGATGGGCACATATGCGGTGGCGAGATTATAGGCCATTGTTTCGCCTTCCTCTGTTCGGTTATGGTTGTCCGGTCTGCGGCCGGTTCTCCACACGGTTCACGGTCGTGAACCGTTGGCTCATGAATCGGTCGAGCTGTTCGACGCTCATGCCAACGGCCTTGATGGTGCGCGTGCGACGGATGGTGTTGCCATCGGGTTCTGGGTTCTCTGATCCGGCTTCCATGGCCGGGCCGGTTGCTTCCGGCGTGGCGTGGTGTTGGCCGGGGCGTGGCAGCGGCCGGGGTTGCGGGCCGCGTTTCCTCGGGTCGCCGTTTGCCCAGATCCACTGGTTCATCTGTTCGATGCGCAGCACGGCCAGATACTGGTCGAACGTCCACGCGCGCGGCGTGTCCAACGTCTGCCAGACGAGTGAGCCTGCGGGGAGGTTCGCGGCCAGTGCGGCCGTCTCCAACGGGTCCAGGTCGTGCATGCCGAGCCCGTACTCCCTTCTCATGTCCGCCGCCAACTGGTCAGGACAGCGGTCGAGCAGGAGCACGAGCGTCATGAGTTTGGGAAAGCCTTACCCATCTCCTCGAACAGCTCGGTCAGGAAGGTGCCCATGGTTTCGCCGTCGATGCGCCCGTCTGCGCCTCGCAATCCGTTCTTGACCTTGTCGTATGAGTCGCCGAGAAGTCGGCGTAGGAATGGGATGATTTGCAAGGCGTTACCCTTCGGGTCGGCTTGAAGGTCGTAGAGAGATTCCATGAACTCCCAATCGTCCAAAACCTTCGGGTCGATACCGATATCGATTCCACGGACGTTGACACGGCGAACCGTATTCTTGGACTGCTTGTGGTCCTGTGGATGGCTGGCAATCTGGTTGGCGTTTGTGTTGCGGTGGCTTCGGTTGCGTGACATTCTGATTCTCCTTGATAAAAAAAGCGGTTCTCTCCTTGACGGTTAAAAAAGGGTTCCCCTCGCGGCAAGGAGAGAATGAAGGAATCCGCGAGGGGACGTGTTGGCTAGTCGAGCCGGTGGATGCGCGGGGTCAGGTCGATGTCCACGGTCTTCCCTTCGGCGACGAACACGCTGACGGTGTAGGTGCCTGTTTCGAGCTTGACGGACGGATTGCCCAGTGAGTCGTGACCGCTGATACTGCCGCTGAACTGGACTCCGTAATTCCAGCCGTTGCTGTTGTCGCACGTGAGCATGTAGGTGCCCGCGTCCAGTCGCACGGATACGTTGATTTGCGCCCACGCGGTCGCCGTGCCCTTCACGTGCACGGTGTGCCCGTCCCTGCTGGTGAACGTGACGCCGTTCATGGTATAGGGCAACAGGGAAGCGAACGAGGGCACGAGGTTCGCTAGCTCATACCCCCCCCCTCAAGGCTTGTGACATCGGCGGGTTCTAGTGATCGTTGCAACACCTGACCTACCGCAAGGAGGGTCAGGTGA